>OBIA01000192.1_pt1 | contig 46706 bp, 60 predicted proteins | sample 1519911 | NCBI WGS metagenome assembly OBIA01 (sample SAMN04209236, study PRJEB22552) | human gut metagenome | biome: gut; material: feces | host: Homo sapiens | place: USA: Oklahoma | reverse complement strand
ACTAAGGATCTTGTAAGCATTGCGCTTGTGTGGGTTCAAGTCCCATCTTCCGCATGTACTACGTAAGTAGTTACAATTTAATATCTGATCGCGTAGAGATTTTTATCTCTGTGAAATGCGATATGCGGAAGTGTCGGAACTGGCAGACGAGCAAGACTAAGGATCTTGTAAGCATTGCGCTTGTGTGGGTTCAAGTCCCATCTTCCGCATTTTTTTATTTTATCAAGAAGTGTCAAAAGCCTGCAAAGCGCCTGTTTTGCGGGCTTTTTTGGACTCCGAATGTTCAGGAGGTAGATAAAGTGTGTCAAAACTCTGCCCCTTTTTTGCCCCTCGAGGGGCAGAGATTTTGCCCCTTAAGGGGCAGGATTCTTGCCCCTCACATTTTCCAGAAAAAATAAAGCAAGATTTATAATATAAGAAGAAAAGCCTTTACTCTCCTGAGGGGCAACTCGCGGGATTGTAAGGGCTTTTCTTATCTAAGGGAAATCTCATGTTCAGTTTTACTGTACCAGATTCTACCTCATCTGTCGAGCTTTATCGTGCGAGATAGTACGACAGCATTCGACATCACAGGCTCTTCACCAATACCTGGAATCCTGCTGCCTTCAGCTTCTTTACCACCTTATTGGCAGCCTTCTTTGTTCTGTAGGTACCGACCTGGACACGGTATGGGACGGAGCCGGTTACTTTGCGGATACTTGCTGAAAATCCCTTTTTCTTAAGTACTTTAACCATCACGTCTGCATTTTCTTTTGTTCCATAGGCTCCTGCCTGGATGTAATACTTTGCTTTTGGTTGCGCCGGCGCAGTTGTGATCGTTTTTCCCAGGATTCCCTCTGCGATCAGCTTTCCATGAGCATCCATACCAAGTTTTTTCGCTTTGGCATAATCGTCCTTGTTATCACAGAAGAAAGATTCTACCAGGACAGATTTGGCCTTGGTCTTTCTGGTCCAGTACAAACCTGGACGTTCTTCAGCTTCTCTGTTATGCCAGACAGTACCGAGCTTCGCACTGATCCGCTGAGCTTCCGGAAGACCATTTGCATTGTAACAGTATGCTTCGCAGCCATATGCCTCTCCATTAAAGGCATTCAGATGAAGCTGGACGGACAGATCATAGTTCTGTTTATGTTCTTCTTCAATGAAATACTTGATTTCATCATTCAGGGAATGCAGCTGACCTTCCGGAGCAATACACAAGGTTGCCTCATGTCCTGCTGCCTTAAGCCATTTGCACACATAAGGTGCCAGTTCCTTGTTGTATTTGTATTCGTTTACGCCACCTTTGCTGGTGCCATCTGCCGATGAGATGACGCCACCGCCATAGTTCGCGTGACCTACACAGATAAAATATTTCATGTTGAAATTCTCCTTTCAAAAAGGAGGGCGATCACTCGCCCTCGTCAAAATCTTCTCCATCTTTATTGATTGCCTTGTCTGCCACTTCCAGTCCCTTGATCAGGATCTTCGGGACGTCCACTCCCATTTCCACCAGATTCTCACAAATAGATCTGATCTCATTTACCAGCAGGGATGCCAGGACAAAGAAGCCAAGTAATGTGGTAATTCCCAGATCAACGCCAAGCGTCTTTCCGATCTCCACAAACACTGCAGACGCTCCAAAGGCTACCGCAATCATGATCCAGTAAGCCAGTTTTTTCAGGACCCCTTTCCATCCCGCTTTGGAATTTTCCTTGTGTGTCAGTCTGGCTTTCATCCAGCCTGTGATCCAGTCGGCAACATTAAATGCCAGGAACAATGCAAACAGGATCCAGTGTTCTCCAAAGATATAGCTCAATACAGCAACAGCTGCGCCAACAATAGCATTATACGTATCAATCACCTTCATAATTATGTGTTCTCCTTCTTATTATATTATTTTATGGTATAAAAATAAGACCGGTTACACGGTCTCGCCCTTGGTTCGTTCATATAATTTTCACGCTACCTTTCTTTTCAATGCTTCAATTTCTTCGTGCTGCAGCTGGATTGCCTTGATCAGATATGGGATCACAGCTCTTTCATTCCAGTCTTCAATCAGTCCGTTCTGGTATCTGGCTGCTAATGGAAGGTACTGTTCCACATCCTCTGCGTAAAGCCCGGGAATGGGAATGGCGCTGTCTTTTTCCAGATAGCCAGGCTTATAAACAAAGAATACGGTTGGAAGCTTATACAGATTTTGTATATCATTATCTGTCATGTCCCGGATATGGTTCTTGTATCTTCTGGATGAACTGGATAAATAAGAAACCGTAGCCCCATCACTATCAAATACCAGATGTCCTCCAGACGATACATGACCTAATCCGAATATCTTGAATCTCTCCGTGCCATCGTCAAAACCACTGCTATCTGTATTTACATTTGTGTAAAGATGTAAGCCGTTTTTTACTGTAAGTGCTCCTCCGGTTGAACTTATTTTACACGTTCCGAATTTTAAATATCCATCCGAGTGTATAGTCAGCGCATCTATTCCGGCAAAACGTGACTGAATTTTATCGGACGATATCGTCCATCCTCCCAGCGTACCTTTGGTGCTTTTTATACTTCCATCGGTTAAAATGCAAAAATAGCTATTAGCAGTTACCGCTCCGTTCAGATTAATCTTACTTGCACTAATGGAAATACTTTCTGCAGACTGGTTGATCTGGGAGATCAGACTAGCCTTGTCTGCCTTTTTGCCCCAGGATGTGGAACTGGTTACGGTGCTGACGATTGCGGAATCTGTGATTTTCAGTGCGGCCTGGGACTTCCAGGTCTCTAGATTTGATATCTTTGTACTGGCGTCGCTCAGCCCCTCCTTAGTTGCATAAGTCTTTGAAACAGATGCTGTGATGGAATCCGCATTCTGCTTAATGGCTGATTCCATAGCGGTTACAGTCGGATACGATTTCAAAAGTTCTTCTGTATTTGCATTCGCAGCTTTTACCGCTGCACTTTGTGCAGCATCCGCATATCCCTTTGCTGATTTATCCGCTGATTGTAAGGCACTGTCCGCATAGTTTTTAGCCTTCTGGTCTGTGCTGGATAAACCAGCTGAGAGATCTGATCCTGTCGCATAGGTCTTGGAAATGCTAAGTGTTATACTGTCAGCCATCTGCTTGATTGCAGAATTCATGGCTATGGTAGTGGAATAATTCTTCAGTTTATTATCGGTATCAGCCTTTGCATTGGATTCCGCTGCATCTGCCTTGGACGTTGCGTCTTGCTGTGCCTGGCTTATTGCTGTGTTCTGTGCACTGTCTGCATATTTCTTTGCATTGGTATCCGCTTCTGCCAGTGAAGATTTAACATTTTGCGTTGTTGCATAAGTCTGTGAAACAGTACTGGACAGCCCATCCACACTGGCTTTAATGGCTGCATTCATTGCCGTAGTCGTGGAATAGTCATTGTTTATCCTGGTACTAAGGTTGGTCAGGTTTACCGAAAGTCCATCCAAGCCTGCTTTGTAATCTGCTACTTTTGCATCCAAGGAACTGTATTTACCAGTTACAGTATCGTATTTACTACTGATATCGGAAAACTGCAGCTGAAGGCTGTTTATATCCAGTATGGCTGATGCAAGTTTACTGTACATGGTTGCCTTGCTGTTCTGCAGCTCAATCAATTCTGACTCGCTGATCAGTGCTGAGATCTTTCCTCTGACTACTTGGACAGCTGTTTCATTAGACTGGAAACGCTTCAGCACATAGTCCAGCGAGTATATATTGACTGGTTGTTCGAATATCATTGGGCTTTTCCTCCTTTCCGGATAAAAATCCATAATAAAAGACACCTTGGGAGGTGCCCTTTAGCATGGATTCATCTTTTCTGCATACAAAATAGTGATAAGACAAAAACTTATGAATTTTACAATGATGGTTCTTCACATAATGTCTGGACCAAAATATTTGATCTTACTGTGAAAGATTATGATAATATTTCGTTGCTACTTTTAATAAATTCGCCATACAGCAATAAATCAGGTGATCTTCAAGGAGGCGCAGCTGGAATCCTTTATATTAACGTACGTTTCTTTCCTTTGGGAGACAATCCTGAAGGTATAATCTTGAAAGAGTTTAAATGGATTGCTCGGTATGGGATAAATTTGGACGACTATGTTATAAATATAAATAAATTGAAACAATCATTTCAATTCTGGGTGAGACTTAATATGGAATATGCTCGTACAAGAGTTTCAGTTCTTGATTACGTAACAACTTCTGGAAGATATGCAGAGCTTCCAGATTCTTTTGTTAAACTTGAAAATAACACGACTAGTCCTGTAACATCAAGTAGTATCATCAGTTCAGGTAATCTGTAAGTAATTTGGGTTTGCTTATTATTGTTATTAGTAAAAAAAATGAAATAATTATTCAATTTGATTTTTTTATAATACTCCATTCGTAAGAAAATTCGATGCTATTATCAAAAGCTCTCCAATATATAGCTTGAGCATTCAGTGAAATTATAATTTGGAATTTATCTGATTCTCTTATTTTAGCGTTTATTAAGTAAAAATTATTTGTATTTGGTGAATTAAGAGGAACTTCATAGTTTTCTGATATATAAAAACCCGGTGAAAGCACGTTTAAATCGTCGGTCTTTTTTAATTTCTTAGGGCTAAAAAATGACTCACTATTTTATATGCAGTCTTCCTTTTCGCTATAAATGTCCATCCAATCCTCAACAGGCCGTGTTTACCCAAGCCACCTTTTTAGCTGGCCATTTTTTCGCCTATTTGCAAGTTACCTTATGCCATTAATCGCATAAACGAAGCTTTCACTGTTTCATCTTTAACTGATACGTATAACATGGTCGTATCGGGTTTGGCATGACCGGCATAAGCTTGTATCTCTTGCAACGGTACACCTCTGGTTCCTGCATCAGTAAGCAGTGTTCGCCGGAACTTATGCGGATGTGCATGTATTCCGGCTTCCGTTCCAAGCTTGCGTAACATTGTTTGAATTGCTTCCCTTTGCAGTCGGCTATAAGGTTTCCGATCTACAACAAATAAAGCTGGATTGTCATCTGTTCGGCTTGCTAGGTATTTCTTCAAATGATATATGCACCCCTCCGTAAGATACACTTTGCGTTCTTTCTTTCCCTTCTGTCCATATATCACAATTTCACGGTTAGGAAAATCAACATCTTCGCGATTGATTGATACTACCTCTCCAATACGCCCAGCAGTACTGTAAAGTAGCTCCATGATGGCTACGTCTCGTTCTGTCTTGGCTATATCTTTAAGATGTTCCCTTTCTTCTGCGGTATATGGTTTCTTAAGCTTCTGAGGTACTTTCACCCTTCGCAGTCTCCTGGAAGGATCCCGATTGATGTAGCCTTCATCCGTAGCCCATGTAAAGAAACTGCTTATATAGTGCCTAAGAGTCTCCAAATATGACAGAGAAATCTTTCTTTGCTCCTGGTACATGGCTAGATAATATCTCAAATCGTTAGTCGTTATCTCATGGATTTTCTTATTCAGTCCTATAAACAACATTGAAATACACCGTTTGTAAGCAATCAGAGTAGATTCCGCACAATTTTCTAAGCGCTTACTGGCTATATACATTTTCAGAATCCTTTCCCAATGCCGCTCTGATGTTACTAACTGCGTACATTCCTCTTTTACTTCCAATCCGTGTAGATTAATTGCCAATACGTTTTCCAGTTTCTGTAATTGTTCATCTGTCAAGCTGTCCTGCATAGCTGCTACCACATTTTTAATAAAATTTTCTGTCATAAAAGTATCACCTCCTTACCACAAGTATAATCAGTATCGTGGTAAGGAAGCTACTTTTTCCGATAAGCTCCAGCTCATAAAATAGTGAGACCAAAAAATACATTAGCAGAGCTGAATATATAAAAACCGAAAATAATCGTACTCTATATCGTATTGCACCAATCGTTTCAGATATTAGCGTATTGTGCATTAATAGAACTGGGCTTTATCTTATAACTCTCGGACAAACTGGTGGAGTATTTAATAATGCATCAGTAAAAAAAATATATGAAGGTGGAAATGATGCCAAAATTCAAATTGGTGAGAATAGAAAAAGTATAATTTTTGAATGTGATATATATTCCAATCCTATTTTTATTAGTGTTTTTAAATAACCTTGTATAATTATTATTTTAGTAAAGTAATCGTCAGATTGTCGCCTGATGATAATACCATTCCATGAAGCCATTCAAGAGATTTGCTTTTAAATGTGACTGTTTTAAAATCTGTAGAAACAGATATTAACAGATCATTGTCTTGGAATGAGTGGAAAAAGCTTGTTTCTTAATACAAAATCTTTTTACACGATACCCAATTATTACTTGACTTATAGGCTACAGTGATTTGATTAGTATTAGCAAAAATTGCGCAAGCGTCAGAGCCGTATGTAGAAGGTAAAAAAATTCCAAAAGACCATGCTGGAATTTTCTCACCAGTATTTCCCACGTTAACACTTGTTCCTCCAACACTTAATAATTTTGCCTTAGTTCCATCCGGCATTTGTGTAATTCTCTCGGCAATATTGGGAAGCGAGTCACTATTTAGTGTGTTCAATGCCTGGATTATCGTCTTCTGCCCTGCATCCAGAGCGAAGATTTGAGAGGTCAACCCATTCAAAATCTGCTTCGTCAAATCCTCCAACGTAATAATCCCACCCTCATTCGTGGTGGGATCGATGAACATCAATTCTTTCCCTGCGGGAATCTGTGTTACTTTTGTGAGGCCGTTTGCGTCCTGGCCGTCTTGTGGTAATGCCATAGCTTAATCTCCTTTCTTCATACCGCATCTACATTCAGATTGACAGCTTTCCCTCCGATCACAAGGAGTTTGCCGCCTACTATGAGTGCTGCAGTCTTGTATGTGGTAAATCGTCCGATCACCACACCGCCAAATATGTAATCTTCATTCTTTACTTTGATACTGTAGCCGTATCCCAGGAAGCTCTCACCGCTTTCAGTCTTTTTTCTCCAGGAAAACCATGCTGCCGGATAATTCTTTGTGACCTCTCTTCCATTCTGGTACACAACTGCATTCACGGTTGTGGTGCCGTCTTCATTGTCATGATAGCGGACATTGTACAGAAGTGAATTTCCCACCAGACCGTGAAGGTCTGTAGTTGTCTCGGACAGATTCATCTTCAAACCATCCACGCTTGTCTCAATGTTGGCTACTTTCTGGTTTGTCGTGACAATAGCAGCTTTTGCCTGGTCTGCGGTGTTCTGGGCGGCTTTGATATCATCAGCCAGACCTTCCGCATCCGCCAGGAGCATGATGGTCTGGGTGTCCAGGTTCTGGGCTCCTGACGCATCATATAGGGTACAGCGGATCATATTCACGTCAGCTCCGGAGGGAGCATATATCTTCATGATCTCAGCAGATGAAGAACCATACTTCAAAACATAGGTCTTTCCATTGTCTTTTGATTCCTCGATCTGAAAAATTCCGGAATAGCTGCTGATGATCCCATTGTCATTCTTAAAGGCTGAGAAAGTCACGCTTTCCGGAACCAGAGTCTTTCCGTCCTTTTGTTTCCGTATCACCTGGCTGCTGGCTCTGAGATCGTAGCTGAGACCAATCTTTCCGTCCTTTGCCTTGCTGATGGAAAATCTCTTGGTAATCCAGGAACCCATTGACTTTACAACCAGCGTTTTACCGCCTACAACAAGCCCTTTTCCACCGACCAGAAGAACTTTCCCTTCCAGTCCATAAAGCCCGGAAATATCCACGTAGCCGTTGTCAGAAGTCATTGCTGTGACCTGATACGTTCTGGTTTTCGGGTTCCAGGTACCGCTTACACCTTCAGAAGCTTTCACCGTAATCTGGTCAATGTGATCGGAAACATCCGTATCACCCAGATACACGGAAAAAGTGGTATGACAGCTGCTGTAATCTCCACCGGAACCATCCGTGTAGGTATGGACCACATGTGCATCATTGTCCAGGGAAGCCCCGATTGCATCCAGGGTGGAAATCCCGGACAAAGTGTCCAGGGCTTTCTTCGCCGCGTCAGAAGCTGCATTTGCCGTGTTGCTGGCAGCATTTGCGGTACTGGCGGCATTAGATGCAGTCGTAGAAGCACTGACAATGTTGGTATTCATCTGGCTGTATAACTGGTTCAGGCTCTGGTTCTGATCGTCAAACCAGATCCGGCTGCTCTTGATACTCTGGGAGCTGCCATTGATAGCTGACACCACCGAAGGGATATCCAGCTTAGTTCCGGCAATGGCTGCGTTATCCGCCACCATCTTATTCACGATCAGACCATCTGCAATAGCTCCTTCTTTCACACCTGTGGCATCCAGCAGAATCCCTTTTCCGGTCTTATCGAACAGGGAAAAGGTAAAATCACCGTTTGCATCCCTGCCAGCCTGCATCCGGACAGTTCCGTCTGCGTCCCTCCACTGCTGGGTTGCCCCCTGGATCTTAATCCCGCCATCGTCAGATGTAATCATAAATTTATTGGTGGAAATAGTGCCGCTTAAAAGATCCCCGACCGTGACCGTCTGCATAACTGCAGTTCTGATCAGTGCAGAGTCAATCACTGCATTCTGGGAAGTAAGGTGGATGTTCTGCAGATCCCCCACACCGGCACCACCTGCAAGCAGGGTTTTGATATTGGCATAACTGGAATCCAGGATATTGATCTTTGCATTAGCGGCAGTAAAATTTGTAGCAGTCAGATCTCTGAAGCTTCCAAACTCTGCATCCAGGTTCTGTACCGTCACATTGACCGCATTCAGATTCTGGATTGTTGCAAATTTCAAATTGGCAGTATCCACATCCAGCTTATTGATCATTGCGTGGTCGATCATCACCAGCTGTGCATAATACCGCTCCATTTCTTTTGTGGTAGGACCTTTCCAGTTTGCATTTGTTTCATCTTCTGATAAACCCACAGCCTCCACAGAATCCGTAAAACCGCCATCATACTCCCTTTCCAGTTTCATCAGCGGAACCTTATAGGAGCCCCCTTTTCTGTCTTCCACGGTGAGGACGTCCCACGGATCCAGCCGTGGGTCTCCCATCATCCGTAGGGAGCCTGGCATATAGGAAAAACCTTTCAGGGAATCCATCACTTTGTCCAGGATATCCTGTGTCATAAACGGATTGGAAAAGATCATTGCCCTTGGTCCGTCTCCGGATGAAACAGAAACCTCTTTCCCCTCTTCATCCTGGCCAGTGTAGCAGGTAAGCTTTTCCACCTGGAACAGATAATCGTTGTGTTCAAAAGAATCCCAGTATCTGCCGGTGCTGACTGTATAACCACCGTCCACGTAGCTGTGCAGTTCAATCTGTCCGTTTCTGTTACATACTGCAAAACAGCCATGAAGCTGTGCTGCGTAAGAAAGGACCTCCCTGCAGCTGTAACCTTTCGGAACTTTCATGGAAATGCCGGAAAGACCATCTGTTACAACCATTACCCCTGTGATTTCCTGGATTCTTTTCAGAACAGCCGCCGTATCCGTACTGTCTCCGTCCATAGAGAATGCACGCTCTGTTTTCATCATCCGGTCATAGGCTGTAAACTCAATCTGCTCTTCATTTCTGGATGGTTTTCCAGGCGTGAAATATCCCATGGGGATATATTCCACCAGTCCATTCACTTCCATTCCGATCTGGACCAGGAGCTCATGCCCCTCAATGGCTTTTCCCGGATCCGGAATTATGATGGTAACGTACTGGCTCACTGTGGAGCCAAGGGAAAAGTCATCCTCCCCTTCTGCTCCGCCAGTAAACTTGATGCTTTTGGCATTTGTTATGGATACATCATCATAAGTGATGAGTGCTTTAAAAGTTCGGGAATCCTGTAGTACCAGGTTTCCAAAAGCTTCTGAAGACTGATACACAGGACCACCTCCTACTCAGTCATGATCTCAAGTGTTTCCAGATCAGCCACTGTCAGGGCATCATAACGTGGATCGTCACATTTCTCAATCTCTTCCTCAGAAACAGTATGGATACCAACCTCTGTCTCAATCGCCAGGAGATCATCCAGGTCTTTTGCAAAGCCCTCTTTGTCCTCGATGGAATACTGCCCATTCTCAACCAGGAACTTTCCATCTTCGCCTTTTGTTGCGTATTTCTCAAGCAGTTCCTGGCGCTCTGCGTCATAGGCATTGGCTGCATCACTGACTGCTGCCAGGTTCTTCTTGATCGCATATCCAAGCTTTACCGGCAGCCGCTTCTCCCTTAAGGAAGCACAGCCATTGACAAAATTTAATATATCTTTATTTTTCAGTTTCATCTGCGGTACCTCCTGTTACACGCTCGTCCTCAGCTGCATAGACTAACTGGTTAAATGCTTCAATGTCTTTTCTGCACTGTGTCTTGTTTGCCTCGTACAGGTCACGGTCCTGGACGGTAATAGTGATGCTTGCACTACCGTTTACAGGAATCTGAGCAGACATATAGACAGCTGATTTGTCGTTGATCATGCTGTTGAAATTCATGGATGTTGATTTTGTTCCTTTTAACATTTTGGTTTCCTCCTATTTTTGAATCAGGTCCACAGCCACACCCTGGTACGTCTTCACACCTTTATGGTAAGTATATACAGGGTAGGCTGGAGCGCCTGCATAAAATCTTTTTGTTACTTTGGCATTTGTCCCGGGATCCAGGAAAGTCACATTAAAAAAAGCAGGGGAAACGGCTTTATCAATCACCACTGCCTGCTCTCTTGTCAGCGGCGGCCAGCTGCATTTCAAAGTATATTTAATCGCAATCAGGTCTCCCACCATCTCGCCATTGGCTGCACGTCCGGTATTTTTTGACCATATTTTTTCTTTGGTTACGGTAAGGCCATTCAGCTTAAGACCTGGCATTGGCACTCCATCAATTTCAATATCTGAAGATGTTTTTGTAGTAGTTGTTCCACTGCTTACAAAGTCACTCAACCGACCACCTCCTAACTAAATACCGGTTTCCCAGTAGATTTCTGATACTGCTGTCCCTTTTTTCGGACAATCTTAAACAACTTGTCTGCATCACCTTCCAGGTAAATATGGATCTCTGCCTCTCTGTCTTTGGACTGCGATCTGCTCTCCAGCGCATTGACCACAGCATCATATACACCGGCACGAATGCCTTCGATAATCTGGTTATTGTTGGCAACGGCATTTTTGCTTCCCATTCGGCCGACCAACTCAGGGCCGCTCTCGCGTGCCATGAACATTTCACCGTTCTCTGGGAAACCGCCTTTGGCATACCAACTCAATCCAAAGCTTGGTGTAGAGAAACTCACAGGACCTACATTGTGTTTATTCCAGGATACGGAAACATGCGGTAGCGGAATATGTACGGAACCAAATCCACTGGCAAAATTCTGAATTGCATTTTTTCCGGTATTGAATAAATCTGGGATTGCATTGCTGATCTTATTTGGAAGATCCTGGAACCAGTCCCCTATGCTGTCCCATTTTTCACTCAATCCATCTTTTAAACCAGATAAAACATTTCCGCCAGTCTCAACCAGCCAGTCCTTGGCATCTGACAACTTGTCCTTCACCCTTCCTGGAATTTTTCCAATCCAGGTTAAGACAGAGCCGATATTATCCTTCAGACCTTTCAGGAATCCTGAAATAATAAAGCCACCCTGTTCAGCCATGACTGTCGATGGACTGTGGATTCCGAATGCATTTTTGAAACCATCGATAAATGGATCAAAGATATGCTGCTTGATCCAGGTACCGATTCCCTTCACACCATCAACAATACCTTTAAAAATACCCTCGACTACATTTCCACCGCACTCTTCAATCTTCTTCTGGAAATACTGCTTTGCCTCCTGCACTTTTTCGCTGATTACGCCTCCCAAGAAAGCCGCAAGACCTCCAAAGGCCGCACCAATCAGTTCGAAAGTACGGTCTGCGATTCCATTCCAGTCAATTGCCGCAAGACCTTCCCAGACTTTTTCTCCCAGCTGGTACCAGTCAATCTCTTCAAGAGCAGTTATTCCAAAATCCAGCAGACCTTTCAAGCCATCGGAGAATGTATCTCCAATGCCAGCAAAGTCAACCGTCTGGATCGCGCTGTTTACAAATTCAGACAATGCATTACCGGTTCCGATCCAGTCAAAATTCTCTATTGCAGTATGAATAAAACCTATAACTGTATTAATCCCGTTTCCAAGCGACTGCCCTACCAGTCCCCAGTCTGTTGTCTGGATAAATCCGTTCAGTCCATCCGTAATACCTTTCGCAACATTAAAGACCGTCTCATTGATCAGATTCCAGTCAAGACCGCCAAGAGCACCATTGATACCGTTTCCTACGGCATTTCCAAGGCTCTCCCAGTTGAAATTCTCAGCAAAGGTATTAGCTGTTCCGAATATCGTGTTAATTCCCTGGGATAGCGTGTTCCCAACTAAATTCCAGTCCGTAGCCTCTATGAAACCATTCAGGAATGTAGCTGTGCTCTTTGCAATCCGGTTGCAGGTATTCTGAATAGAATCCCATGGAATGTTCTGCAAGGCTGAATTCAGCTTGTGTCCAACAATTCTGCCAATTTCAGTGAAATCAGCATTTCTCCAGGCTTCCTTGATCTGTGCTGCAAGTGCTTTCATTTCGTTTGAAACATTTAGTGTCTCAAACATGTCCTTTCCAGTAAGACCGCCAGTAGCAGCACTATCGGAGCCACTTGTTCCAGATGTGTCATCCAGCTTATTGATCTGATCGAACCCAAGAAGGGTTCTTTGCAACTGTTTGTTTGCGTCATTGGCTTTCTTTGCACTCTTGCTGTTATTATCAAGGCTGGCTGCATAATTCTGGTTCAACCGCTTCGCTTTGATAAAAGTACCGGCGCCGGTCAAAGCACAGGTAAGCTGTCCAATTGCATTTACCACTGAAATGATTTTCTGGATTACTGCATTCAGGATTGGTGCCACAATATTCAGTACCGGTGCAAATGCTGCTGCAAAAGCATTTTTCAGCTGAGTCAAGGAAGACATCAGCATGGAAAGGCTGTTATTGGTATCCCCGCTGTATTGAGACAGATTTTTGAATCCATCCACCAGTGCACTCCGTAGCTTGTTCACCAAGGCAAACAGACTTCGGATTCCCAAGGAATACTTCAGCAGATTTTTCAGTCCGCCGCCAAAGGAACTGCCATTGTCTTTTACTCCACCGGTGAACCGGTTTAGAATAGGAATTCCGCTTGTGAATTTCTGAATCAGTGCACCGAATAAACCAGATGTACGTCTGATCACACCGCCTACTTTTGAAAATGCAGAGGTGACTCCGCCAAGGATTCTTACCAGTCCACCCCAGCCTTTTGAAACTGCGGATACGCCAAGGCCTGCTACCTTACCAATGCCTTTTAGCATTTCTTTTGGAAATGAATATCCTCTTTTATATCCGCTTCCTTTTTGAAGTTCGACTATTTCAGACTCTTTTGCATCTACTGCTTTACTATATCTCTTTACTGCTGCCTCTGCATTTTCAATGTCATATGCTAAAGATTTCCAAGATTTGCTTTCCGTCTTTACGCCCAAGGCTTCCATCTTTTCTCGTTTACTATAATATTTATCAAGCACTTCATTAGCTTCTTCAAGTCTACGCTTTAACTCATATAAGCTCTCAGTTGCATCTTTAAATTCCTGAGTTGGTACTTTTATTCCAGATTTCACCTGAAAGTCTTTTACCATTCCCTTTAAAGAAACAGAGGACATTGTTTTCCTGATTTTCTTCAGCATCCCCTGGATCTGCGATGTACTTTTCGCAGTGTCCTGTTTGGCACTGTCCAGTGCTTTTTTCAATGGGCTCTTATCCGCTGTCACGGTAACCTTTAAGGTTGCAAGATTCTTATCGTCTGCCATTCATTTCACCTCCTCAGGGCATAAAAACTGGCAGTCGGGTTATAAGCCTAACTGCCTTCGTCTGTTTACTTCTGCAATATATGCTTTTCTTCGTTCCCTATAGTCTTCCATCTGCTGTTTCAGCTGGTTATCTTCCCAGGACTTTTTCTCTGCTTCAAAGAAACTGGGATAATAATCCCAGGGATGGGGCATTGCTTCTTTATCACCAGCAACAGGTGCCAGGATATTAAGTGCAATCACTTCTGCTATAATGAAATCGTCCTGAATTTTCAGCTTACGTTCCTGCTCTTTCCGTCTGCCGTAGCTTTCCAGCATGTCTATGATCTCATTTACAGAAGAATTCCAAAACAGGTCAATGGAAATACCTGCATCAAGGGCATATGGGTACAATTCGCTCAGAAATTCTGAGGTTGTCTTTACTGGTTCTCCAGCTCCTCCATGATACTCTGAGCCTGTTTCTCCGGGAAAAAACCCGAAACCACCAGGGTAGGGATTACCACCTTTTTAAACAGATCAACCTGGTTTCCACCTTCCTCTGTCCAGGAATCGTAAATCTTCTGGATATCCGGGTAATCAATCCCATGCTCCCAGGGCTCCATAGCCGCCTGAATAATAGTCAGCATGACCGACAGGGAGGGCATGTCTTCCACCAGGTTCATAATATTCTGGCGATACTTGTTCTCCAACTTACCAATTGTAGAAGCTTTCAGTTTCAGTCTGTAATCCCTGCCTTTTACTGTCCAGTACCAGAAGGGCTTGCGCTTCTTTTTCTCTTCATCCAGGTTTACAACCTTTTCCTCTTTCATCTCGTCCTTTTCGGACACATCATTTAATCCGCCTAAACTCTCCATGTGCTACCTCCTTATGCCGGATCCACGTATACAATATCAGACTGCACGATCATAGTCAGTTCGAACTCGATCACACCGTTGACGCCTCCACCAGTACGTTTTACGGAGACCTGTGCGTCATACTGGATTTTGGTGCCATCTATATCTGACTCTTCAAAACTTAATACTTCTTTGTCCTCTGCCGCCTGACGCATAACACGATACGGGCTGTCTGCCTTAGTGTTATCGTACTTGTACTTATACACCATATCTGGTAAGTCACCAATTCCAAGCTCATACATCTTATTATGGTCTGTAAGAGTTGTATTTTCTACTTTTTCCGGCTCTGAGCCGAGCTCCGGAATCTCTTTCAATCCCGGAAGGTCTTTATACGCGGAGCTTGCTTCAGATTTCTTTTTATATCCTAACTTTGCACCATTTGCTAACATGCTTCGATCTCCTTTCTTAATTCAGCCAGTATACCTGGTCTGAATCCATATCAATAATTCCTTCGTACCTCATCTGCTTATGCTTCATGCCGGATGGATCCGGAACATCTGCACAGCCGATACGCTTTAACCCAAGAGCGGACACAGCCTTATCTACAGCAACCGCAGTTGGTGAGGTATTTTTAAAATCCCAGATATCAATGCGGTACCGTACCTTGGATTTATCTTCTCTCATTCCTTCTGCACTTCCACTGCCTTCAAAGACGCTGTTGTCTTCTTCGGTAAACTGAATGGTTGGTTCATTCCCTGCCCATTCTTTCGGGTATGTATCAGACACATGCTCTGAAACAGTGAACAGTGCCGCGAATACTTCATCTTTTACATTTTTCATTTAATGCTCTCCTTTATAGCAGCTGAAAAATCAGCTTTCATTCCTTCCAGGATCTGATCCTGACTGTCTTTTAACGCCGGATACATGAACGGATAGGCGGGCTGTCCAGTGCACAGATAAAAGCGTCCATGTGGAGTATCCAGGTAAAACCAATGGTATTTCTCAGCCACACGCCTATCCACCTGGCTTTCATGGATCCACCAGGGATTCTGCGTATAGGCTGGCGTAATCTCTGGTGAAATGCCTGCATGGTTCTCCTGACCTTTCGGTCCGGTACCAAATTCCAGATAGGTCGCATAAGGTTTATTTGTCCAACAGACACCAGTTACCGTATCGCCGTTATCTTCCACTTCTGCATAAATGCTCTGCCTGAGTTCTCCTGTATCCACATGTACATTCATAACGGCTACGCTTCGTACAGTTTGGATAGCATTCCCGATTGCTTTATTCAGATCTACATCTGCCAGCTGATCCAGCTTTATTTCCAGTTCATCCAGACCTTCCGCGCTCATGTCCGTTCCACCTCCAGCGTCAGAAAACGGTATGATTTAATTGCAACAATCCTGTAATCCGGCTCAGTATTCTCACCGACGAACAGGCAGATTCCATCCAGTTCCATCAAATCAATACCATTATCCAGAATGTAATGCAACCGTCCATTTTCATCCGGCTTGATGGCATATCCTCCATCAATTTTCACATTACGGATGTACCCAAGTCGCTGTCCATACTGCTGCGCCTGGACTTTCCCGGAAGCAGGCCAGGATTCCCCAGAAAAAGAACTGGCAGCACTGTACTCTTCGTAAGTGCTGCCCTCTCTGTCCTTTTTTACCATCCGTTTTCTGTGATAATAAGTCTCAAGTCTGCTTTGCCTTAGTCTCATAGGTTCTGCCTCCCACTCTGGCTAGCCGGAAACGGTTCAGTACATCATAAATCTGCCTGGGAGCATTGTCGAAAGAATAGGACTCACCGCCTTCACTTCTGCCTGTCTCGCCCTCTGTTCCCAGACGGTTCAAGGCAATCACAGCAAGATCGCGCACAGCTTTCTCAAGTCCGGTAACAAGCCTAGTCCGGTTGGTATACCCCAGAACAAACGCTTCCGCCTCGTCAATCAATACTCCAATCAGTTTCTCATCATTGTTGCCGGTAAGGATTTTCAAACGCTCTATGGCTTTTGCTTTCTCTTCATCCGTCAATCCAATCACCCTTTCAGGACGCCAAGCAGTTCTTCTTTGCTCAGACTGGAATAGCCGGAAAGACCTTTTTCCTTGGCAACAGCCCGAAGCTCTGCCAGGCCCATGCTGTCAAGGTCTCCAGGAACTTTTGCCTCTGAGGATTCCTTTTTGGAATCCCCGGAAGTCTCTACCAGCTTATAGCCATCTTTAAGCAGCTGCTCGCACTTGGAAGCATCCACTTCACGTTCTACATTTTCTCTGATCACCCTCATGCTTTTGCCTCCTTGATATTCACATAAACGGAATCCAGTTTGTTCTCCAGGAGCCAGATATCATGGAATCTACGGTAATCCAGCTGCCATGCGTTTAATCTCTGGTTTACTAACGGATCAAAGATTCTCATGACATCCTGTTTTGTGATCGCAATTGGTGTGGTTACCGGGCAGATAAAGAAGTTGACATTCTTTGCGGTGGCTCCCTTTTCATAACCGCCCTGTTTCTGCCCCTCTGTCTTTCCATCATTGATCTTGATAGAAGTATACATACGGTTAGAGGATGTTGGAATAATCGGCACACGGTCCACAGAAGGAACCTGTGTGTCAATGCCGCCTTTGGAAAAGGTTGTCGCAGTAATTTTTCCAGCAAGTTCCAGTTCCAGCTCCATGATAAAATCAGTAGTTGCCTGGCATACAAGAGGTCCGGTATAGTTATCCCGTACCGCCTTGATACCTTCTTTAAAAGCTCTGAGCGCAGAAGTTCCAGTGGCTCCCGGAGTGTAACCGTAATCCACCATTCCTGCCTTTTCAGCTGTGATTGCTTCTGTAGCCACTTTAGAGATACGGTAAGCGTCAATCTCTGGAACTACGTGCATTCTCTGGAACTCACCCATAACAGCAGACGCTGTTGGAATGAAGTTCGCCTCGTTGATATCCATTGGATCAAGATTGAACAGACGTCCACGATCCTGAGTCATTGTTTTTGTCTGATAATTCAGAGTAACAGAGCCCTGTGTATATCCGTTATCCCTGTCGTAATCTCCCATTCCCTGAAGGGACATTTTCGGGATCTTTACTTCATTTCCACCGTTATAGATCACACGTCCTGCGTTGGCGTCCATCCATCCGGTTGTTGCTTCCTGTACTGCGACCTTATCCAGCATAGTCATAAATAAGGTTGCAGCTGCTAATGTGTTAATTGCCATAATTTATTCACTCTCCTTTAATTATTGCCCATCATGATGTTATACACCTGCTCTTCCAGGGCTTTCTGTGCGTCACCGCCAGGTGCCTTCTTCGGAGGCTTGCCGCCTTTCAGCTTTTCCTCCACTGCAGTCTCTACAGCTCTCTGGAACACTTCCTTGACTTTCTCCATGGATTTCTTGCAGGTATCAGCGTCTGAATAATCCAGTACCTCTGCAAGCTCCTGGGGAAGCCCATCACTGGCAAGGGTGTTCTTGGCTTCTGCCATCAGCTCCTTGCGTGTGATTGCTGCCTCTCTGTCAGTAAGTTCCTTTTCTCTTTTCTGCTGCATGTACTGCGCTTTTTCTTCCTTTGTCATCTTGGCGAGCTTCTCGGCTTCGGAAAGCTTATCATCCGCCAGTGCCTGCCACTTCTCCTGGGCTTTTGTCACTGCCGTATTGACCGCCTTCTGGACACGTCTGTCAAACTCCGCCTGGTTGCCGCCGGTCTTCAGGAAGTCATCAAAAGATGGAGGGGTATCTCCACCAGCTCCACCTTCACCGCCTGCGCCCTCGCCAGATCCACCGCCATTGCCGCCATCAGCCCCAGCGCCGTCTCCTCCTTCTGCAAAAAGCTGCAGGTTCATTGGTACTTTACAAAATGCTTTTACAATTCTATTTCTCATGTCTATCCTTTCCGCCCAGCCTATTCCCTTTCAGGGCCCGGGCCATTCGTTTCAGATTTTCTAGTTTACCCTCGTTTCGGAGCATAAAAATAAGACGCGTCACCCTGCGTCCCAGAGGGAGATAATTGGATCACCTATTCCTTTCTCTGTGCGGTCTTAGCTGGTTCCTTCACGATTTCAGCCATCCCTTCCTTCACCAGATGATCTGCTCTGGCCTCGTCCACATCCAGGACGGTACCAGGTTCGATTACCTTATGCAGACGGATGTCGCTGTAACGCTTGATTGCTTTTATTTTCATGGTTCTCACCTCCTCTTGCGCCGGCACAAATTTAATCATTATGTGTGACTTTAAATCCCCACTGTGGAAGAAAATTAATCTCATAATGGTACTTGTCCACATCCGATCCAGAAATGTCTTCAACTACATACATGGTATAGTCATTCAAATAAACATAGTCTTTCTGGTACTTCCCTTCTGCGGTCTCAATAATTACTTCCAGTTCATTTGAAGAGTTATTCTTCAGTGCAAATGTTCCAGTCAATTCCAACAGGATTGTATCTGTTCTGGCATTCAAAACAGTAAGTTTTCTGGTTACATTGAAGTTATCTGCCTCCTGTGAAATATTCGCACTCACCTGATCAGCTTCTGTGCAACCCGTAGCTACAAAACATACCAGGATTACCAGTGCCATTAATACTGCAATTCTTTTGGTTGCTCTTCTTTTCATTTTCTTCCTCCTACATTTTGAAGCATCTGTTTTCAAACTTCTTATAGGCATCCATATACAGTTCGTTCTTATCGCCGTTATATGTCAGCTCATAGTACATGCCATCTGGTACCGTAGTGCTAAGCAGTGCCTTGTTGTTCTGCAAGGTCTTACAACTCCATACCACATACACATCATGTACAGTCACCTGCTGCCGGTCTGTAACATCCATGTGACTATTGGTATACTCTGCAACTTTTGCTTTACATAATCTCAGAAATTCTTCATTCTCCATGTTGTTATTCCTCCACAATTCCCCAATCATCTGCCAGCATATCCGCCTGTGATGCAAGCCATCCCATCTGAACGCCTGATGTTCCCACAAATGCGATTGCTTTATTTCCAATCGCTTCATGCTCACAGTTTATAATCCTACCAGCTGCTGTCTTATATGAAATATCAGTAGCAAGCTGAATGTACTGATTTTTTCCATTCCATCCTTTTCTTGCTACTTTCATGCCTCTTTTCAGGTACTTAATGGCTTCACCGAAAGAGAATGCTGCTTCTCCTCCAAGAATCGGACAATTCTGACCATCTGCAACAATCCATTCGTCAGAAAGAATATTCTGAATTGTATACTCGACATTCTGTGTTTCTCTTATGTCCATACAGCCACCATCTTTTGTGTACATAAGGATTGTCTGAGATTCTTCATCCCACCACCAATATCCTCCCCATGATGGAAGTTTTACTCCCCTTCCACCTTTCATAGTCTTTAATGCTTCTGCAAATATCATTTTCTTGACCTCTCTTTCTTAAAAATAAGTACAAAAATAACACGTTTTTCAACGTGCTATCATTGTTTTTGTAACGGTATTAACAATTGTTAGTTAGAAATTACCTTTTCTATATCATCCATAGTTGCGTTAATAGTATCCCAGTCAGCAGGCGAATCCCCTACATCCACAAGGAAATGTGTATCATCTAATATCTCAACAACTGCTGCCTTCCGTCCATCTTTCAGAAGGACTGTATCAAATTCTTTTATATGCATTTACTTCGCCTCCTTAATGTACGTACTGGTCAGCTTTGTTGTGCCATCAGCCTTTTTGATCCATGCAACAATTACATTTGCTGGTGTGTCCTTAAGGCCATACAAAACCATTTTCTGTTCATATCTATCACCAAATCCTTCATTTCCTTTGAACGTGGCCGGATACTGCGTTGTGCCTTCTTTCAACGCTTTCTGAAGTTTCTGCCAATTATCTATTCCATAACCCAAGCGATCTGTAAAGGCTCTGCCCTTAGGATAACCTTTCTCACTGTTCTCATCAAACAGATATTTCGTAAACTTAGGCTCTGGCAAAATTGCGTTTTCTGCATTCGGCAGTTTCAACTCTGGATGCTGCAGAAGCTCATTCCTTCTCTGGTAATCCAGCTTCATGAATCTCCATTTCTCAGGTTCATTATACTTGATTTCCTGGAATCCTGCAAAACTTTTTGGAATTTCTTTTCCCAGGGCTTTCTGATAGCGTTCATACTGTTCCCGGTCTGATGCACTGTTCTTAGTAGCCTTCTCCTGCGCCTCAGCTTTGGCATTCCCTTTCACGTATTTCTCATACCACTGGTCATAGGTCATATTCGCTGGCACCTTCTCTATACGGCCTGTAGCCGGGTTATAGGCGCTTCTTTTCATCCGGGCGAGAGTTTTTTCATCAATAATACTAATGGTTGTAGAACGGCACCAGGGATGCATGGGTGGATAGTTCTTTCCCGCTTGCCTCTCTGACAGTAAAAAGACTTTTCCATCCAGACTCCGACAGATCTCACTGGTACGTAAGTCCAAGGTTGCGAGATACCGGTATTTCTCTACGCTGCACTCCTCATAAGCCCTGGCAGTAAGCTCACCAGCTACAAAGCAGCTCTCTGTCCTCACCAACCGTCTTGCCTGGATAGCTCCCGCCCCAAACTTGTATTCAATAATCTGTGCTGTTTCCCGATCAGTACGGCCTGTGAGAAGACTGACCAGCATTTCTTCTTTCAATGTCTGCGCCAGATTTTCTGTGTTCTTCCAGATACGCTTTGAGTAATGCTTTCCAGACCAGTTCATCCGTAGCACTTGATCGACCTGTTTCTGGCTGATATGGGAAAAGCTGAAGCCAAGACCGGTACGCTTCTGGACATTGTAAATAGAGTGGTAATAAGCCTTTTCTCCCAGATCACGTAGGAAACTGGTATCAAACTGCTGCTCCTGGTGGTAGACATTTTCCATCAGCTTATCTACCTGCTGCATAACATCCTGGAGTCTTTCAAGCCTTGCACGGTATGCCGGAGATTCCAGTTCCTGGACAAGCTCCTGCTTGTTCTTTTCTGAATAATCTTTATTCTTCAGTGCCTGCAACAGTTCATCTAAAGAAGTCTTATCCTGTAAGGTATCTAACAACCGGCGCGCTTCTGTCTCTGACAATTTGTGCTTTGTCATATATTTTTCAAATATATCTTTCGCAGCGTAAGTCAGATTCATGGAAGCACTTCTGTACACTTTTGCGATCAGATCAGCTGTGGCTTCCGCATCATCCAGATTCTTGTATAAGTCCCACACGGCACGTCTTTCCCAGTAGTTGTTCATTCAGCATCATCCTTTTCAGATTTACCTGGTTCCTTGTGATCCAGATTACCATCTTGCGGTGGTGTGTTCTCCTGCATGCCAAAGACCTCCTGCTGCCGTTTCAGGTTCTCTTCTGTCTCTTCATCCAAAGCTTTCAGTTCCTCGTCCACATCATCCACAAATGGTACCTGGGACAGTAGTGTTTTTCTGCTTACTTTTCCCCACAGGTTTGCCACAATCTGGGAGATCTCCAACAGATTCTTCGGCAGTGCCCTGGTAAAAGTCATTGTGATTCCGGCCGGATCCACACTCTTGCCATGGAGTGCCAGATAATTGCAAAAAATCCGAATGCGCTTTCTTAAACCTTTTCTGTAATATCTGGTTTTTATCTTGGTGATGTTCTCCATGCCCAGGAGCTTAAACTCCATAGCCACACCAGACACGTTTCCACCAAAGGATTCATCCGACATGCAGGGAATATGGGAAAACTTGTGGATATCCTGCTCAATGGCTTTTTTCAGTATTTCCACTCCGGATTCATCAAATGTCCTGGTCAGATACTCAGCCTTAGATGTATCAGGCATTTCAAGTACCTTGTACTTTTTCAGCCTTTCTTTTGCCTTTTTGATGTTCTGGTCTTCCTCTTCTGTACCAGGCTCATCCTCATCTGAGAGCAGCGTACCATAAATGGCAAGGATGGCGTCAATAAACTGCTCCTTGTCTGTAATGCGATCGCTCATCAGCGCGTTGTATGCGTCGATCAGCGGAATCTGAAGCTCAAAGTCGCCGATTGCCAGCTTATTGTTTAGATACTCAATAATCGGGATTTCTCCCAGGTAATGAGGAACCGGCAGTTCTGTTGTCAGCTGTGGTACTTCATTATTTTGGATGTCCAGCTCATACTTGTAATTCGGCGTCAGCACGGTTGCTATGTAATGCTCCGGTCCCGTCCCCGAATCATCTTTCCGGACATAATAATAGACAGCAAAGAGCTCGTTTTCCTCTATGCTGTCATCTTTCACCATGAACGTATTTTCCGGGGACAGGTTCTTGGTCAGTAGATTATTCTCATTTTCCTTCACATACACATATTCATAAGCCAGGCCATAGATGGAAAGATCCAGACCATTATCGCCGTCAGTCTCATCTGCCCCTGCTGTCTCCAGCGAATCTGTCAAATCCTTTATATCAGCATCTGACTTATAAGTAACAGGATTTCCGATAAAATAACTGCTGGCTGTGTCTGAAATGTCCTTTGCATGGTTGCATACCAGCCTGTTTTCCCGCTTGGCATCTTCCAGGATCTTATGTTTGCCCTGGTAATAAGCCATGTTCTTTTTCAGATCTCCAACCTGGCTGATGTGCTTACTGATCAGCTGGCGGATGATCCTTTTGTCCGGTGCCCGCTCGTCAAATTTTTCTCTTGGAATTGTAAATATATACATCGTTCTCACCTACTTATTTCTCGAAGTCTCGCTACCCTGCTGCCAAGCACTGTGCTCACAAAGTAACGTACAGCGTCACAGCTGTGATCGTGCTGCTTAACAGGCTTGTCCTCCCCACGTTCCAGGGCTTTTTCATCCCAGATGTAGGAAGCAAATTCTTTTATGGTTTCTGTACAGGAACTGGCGAATTTCAGCAGTTCCAAATTCAGCAGCATTCCCACTAGGCGGATTCCATCCAACACATCATTGTTGGCTTTCAGCACTTTGTACCCGCGCTTGCGGAGCTCTGCAATGAAGGAAGCTGCAGATGGATCCACGATGATTGCTTTTATCTTCGTGCCATCCAGCCATTTTTTTAAATCATCTGCATATTCAGAATCTGTTTTCTGTTTGCCTTTATCACGTCCTGAATAGTAATATTCCCGGATGCAGTACCAGACTCCATCCCTGCCTTTGTTCCAGAGCAGGAAGACGGTTGCATTCTGGGTACCATAGTCACAGGAAACATATCGGTTGCCGTTGATCAGAAGCTGAAAGAAATCCTTGATATCGCGGACATGCCTGGCTTCATCAAACATATCATAAATAACGCCCTCGGCTGCTGCCCATAATCCCAGGATGTAACGCTTGAAGAATACGCCAATGTACATGCTGCGGTATCTGGCTTTTACCACTTCATCCAGGGACAGGTTGTCATCCATGGTGAAATGCAGATACAGAAGCTCTTTCAGTCCTGGATCCTTGCCTTCTACTTTTGCCTTCTGGCGGATCTTTCTGACCTGTTCTTTTCCCAGGTAGCCCGTGGCTTTATCGATCCAGTTGACCTTGAACCAGTGATACGGCCCGTCCGGGTTACAGTTAAACCAGAACTTGGAGCCTTTCACAGAACAACGTCCTGTTGCCTGGTTGACAAAGGATTCCGGCATCAGTGCAACCTCATCAAAGAACACACCAGCCAGTGTAATACCCTGAATAAGATCCTGAGAACGTTCATCTTTACCGCCAAAGATGTAGAAATAGTTTTCAATACTATTCTTCCGCACAACTACCAGGTTGTCTGCTCTGTGATCCGTGATAGAGTAACCTCTTGATCGGAGCATGAGCTTCAGCCAAAACAAAACATTTCGCCGGAAGGAGCCGATTGTCTTTCCGCACATGGCAAAGTTCTGACCTGCAAAGCTGCTCATTGCCCACATAACAAAAGACAACGACATGCTGACAGTCTTTCCTGATCGGATAGCTCCGTCTGCTATGATTCCATCTTTGTCATGGACTGGGGATTCTTTGCACCACCAGGTCAGTACCTGTTTCTGCTTCTTTGAGAATGGAGAGAAGTGAAATGTCTGGCCGTTCTGTCTGGTTGTCCGGTTCTGCTTCATCTGCTGCAGGCGCTTCTTAAGGCTGTTTAGTTTCTCATACATCCTCATCACCCCAGATATTTTCGGCAGAAGCATTCATGGCTTCCAGGAAACCGTCATCTGTGTCATCCTCATTCTGTCCATCCTGTTTCAGAAGCTCCAGCTCGAACTTCATAGTTTCAAGCTCCAGGTGAGCATCATCATAGCCAAACTTATGCAGGGCTTCAATTGCCCGCTGGCGTCTGGCCTGGACTCTGGTTAAAGCATCCTCAATGGACTGGATCTGGCCAAGGATTCCTTCGTATTCCCTCAGGAGTGTTGGCTTGCCTTTCTCCATTCCAGATTTGTACTTTGTAACAAACATTCCGGGAGGTGCTTTTTCAAGCTCATCCTCCCCTTGGTCATCTTCCGGATCCGAAGTCTGATCCAGGAGCTTCAGGGATTCAATCCGCTTTAACATACGCCGTTCCCGGACAGTCAGTAGCTGAATCTCCTGCAGAAGCAGCTGCTCTTTATCTGGCTGTACTGTCTGGATCAGCTTCTGTTCATCTGGTTCTAAGCAATCAAAAAAGAGAGTCTCAAACTCTCCTGTCTTAACTGCATTCTTATTCTCCGGCGGACCGGTTGCATTTTGATTGCCTGGCTGACCGCCCTTTTTCCTTTTTGCAACGTTGCGTTTTTCTTTTGCAACGTTGCAGTCCCATTTATATCTATTTTTCCAACTTCGAACAGTACCTTCCGGCAGATTCAGTTGACTTGCAATCTCAACTAATTTCATGCCTTTCAGACACATGGCCTTTGCCTGTTCAATTCTTGGATCCGGCGCTCTGGCCATGTCTCATCACCTCTATTCGTCGTTTTTTGGTACAACAAAAGCAGCTCCGGAGAGCTGCCTGTGTTTTTCTTATTACTTTTGTTTACTTAAAAGCTTTAAGCTCATTATCTACATTCTTTAAATACACTCGGAATTGGCCAAGCATTCCTTCTACTTCATGTTTACGAGCTTCATCTTTCACTTCATCTAAAGACTTTTTCAAGGCTTCAAATTGATCTATTGTTTTTGTAACAGAATCACGATATTCTGATAATGCTTTCCTATGTTTTCCAATATTGCATGTGCAAAATTCTGTTGTATATCCGCTAACGTCTAGTGCTTTTTTCCTACACTCTCCATATGAAAAGCTCCCCATCAGATCGAGCCTATCAAACTCTGCGTCATACTTTCTCATATCATTTGGTGTTTTAACAATTCCTGTGTTATCACATTCATTGCAATATTTTTGATTATCCATCTTAAATTACCTCTCGTTATTCATTAATTTGGTGTTGATCTTCGGTGACCGCTCACCTTAGTACCATCACCACGTTTATATGGTTTCACAACTACGATTTTCTTCTGCTGTTCTCCTCGAACACTGCTTTTTGTCTTTGCCATGTCTTCTACCTTATACCTTTCTTTAAAGTAGAAGCGTCCAACTGGTAAATACGCCTCAGTGATTATTTCCAATTATTGATTATTTAATTACTGATTCTTCTTTTTATCTGGTTCAGGTCCAGGACCTACCCAGAATCTAAAAGCTTTCTTACCGTGATCTTTGGCGTAAATTTTTTCGCCATCTTTCCCGGTAATCCATGCGCGGAAAATCCACATAGATTTACCCTCCTTTCGCAATTCACTCTTGCCAAAAGGTAAATCCAGTGGTACAATTCAATTGTCTAGAAGGAATTGTAACCAGTTGAACACTGTGTTTACTTTTTTCGCAAGAGCCAAGCATCTCATGGTGCTTGGTTTTTTGTTTTATGTATAAAGCCTTTCGCTTACACAATCTTATATCTCAAAATCATTTCAATATTTTCGCTTTTATAATATTATTCTTCGCTTTCTTTTGGAATTACTGGAGGTAAAATCAATGGACCTTGACCAAAGGAAGCGGTTATTTGTGCAATCATAAGTGAAATCCTACTCATCAATTCATTAACAATAAAATCACCATTTTCTCTAAATTCTTCTGCCAGATTAAGTTTTCCCCATTCAATGGTATTGGCTTTATCTTCTTCAAAATATAATTTAGCACCAAACGCAATTTTTAATGAAAAAATGCATTCTGGTTCAAATTCCAATGTCCTTGTTACAACTACTTTTATTCCTTGATTTTCAAACACTTGCGTATTAATATTATCAGTGCAATTCAAAGAACATTCAGAAATAGGATCCGTTTCTATTCTTGAAAAAACTATATTTTCCAAAAAAATATCATGCTCATTTTGAAAATATTCAGCTAAATTTTTAATCATTTTTTCTCCTTTATTTATAACCCATATTAATATTCTTTTTACTGCCTACAATATTTGTAACCATTCCCTGCTCCAAACAAACTCCATTAAAAAATGCAGGCGTATATTTATTCTTCCAAGCTTCCAACATTCTTGAAACTTCTTCTTTTATTATTACTTCATTTTCTGCATTTTCTCTTAAATATGATCTAATAGCTTTTTCGACAGTTTGATTCAAAGACTCTCCATTTTTAAACGCAAAGACTGCAAGTTTTTGATGCAAGGAAGGATCTATTCTAACGTTGAATGAGCCTTTATATTCTTTATCAGGTTCTTTACCCACTTCTTTGCAAAACTCTAAATAATCATCGACTGCATTATGAAACTCAGTTTCAATCATTTGGACGTCAGAACTTTCAAAGTCAACATAGTCATTTATGCCTTCAATTTTACCTCTTAACATGCAAGACTCTGTATCAAATTCTACTTTTGCATGATATCCTTTATACTGTAGCACGTTATTTTTCATCACAGTTCCCCCATTTCGCGCAAATAAGCTACTAATCCCTTTACTGCGCCTATATCCATTACATCACCAGGGTGTGGCTTATGTAATAAAATCACTCTACCATCAGACTCTCGAAAAAATGAAACACGAGACCCCGATGTCTTTCCCTTATTTTTTTCTTCAAACCCCAGCTGTTTCAGAAATACTTTAGCCTCAGTATAAGTATAGTCTTTCGGCTTACTTAGTATTCTTTCTTTTGCTTTTACCAATTGACTCATTAATTTTCACGACACCTCTTTGCAACTGTTTTATAGTTGCATTATACTTCTATATTTTTTTTCTGTCAATAAAATCTGCCAAAATTTACAAACAAAAAGAACCTCGTAATTTCTACGAAGTTCTCTCTGCAAATTATATTCTTTTGGGGAAAGAATTGTATTTATGCTTCTCTCGAAGCCAATCGGAACACCAGGACTCGAACCTGCGGCTCGGATGAACGGCTCATGCTCCCTCCCGATCGGGGAGGTGTTCCGGTAGTGCAGTGAGCGCCACCTTTGCACTGCGATATCATTTTAGGCTACTGTGGTGCCAGCAATCCCCTGGCTGATATCTGCCAGAATAAACTGCCAGGCTGTGACACCTGGCAATCACTTAATAAGGAGCTTTATGAAATCTTTTCGCCAATCCCAGTATACATACTACCATAGCCGAAGCGGACATGACCGGACATTTTGAAAATTTTATAATATTTTTTCGAGATATCGGTCATGACGCTTTCTGCAGCTGTCTTCTGTATATTTCCGTTTTGGAAACCGGCTGTTCATATTTGCTGCTACCGCCACCCATGTCATGTCATCCAGGTAATAAAAACGAAACATCATTCTCAGATCGCTTTGTGGGATTTCCCGGATAAAATCATCTGCTGCATTCAGTGCGTCCTGCAGTTCGTCTTCCAGTATGTGAAGCTTTGCTACCCGCTTTTTGATCATACCCTTCACCTGATCAACTTCTGGAAAAGGATAGCCGGTTATCTTGATCGGACCGAAGGTTCCATCCTTTCTGGTTCCCTTCACGGTATCAGAAACCACACCCTCATTCTCGATCTTGACCAGCCTGCGCCTGTCCCGGTCTATGCGGTTATGTAGGTCTTTGATTTCTTCCTTCAGCTCCACATACTGCTCCAGCACCGTCTTGTCCACCTCTGTCACCTCCCACAAGCTGCTCATACTTATGTATCCGCTTCATGATTGCCGGTTCTGATCTGGCATCCTCCAAGAGCTTCCTTGCCTTATCCGGGTTCATGCTTAATTCCCTGGCAACCTGCAGCACTCTTTTTTCATCAATCATCCGGCACCTCCACTTCTGGCCACAGCATCGGTACGTTCAAATTGCGAAAATATCCTCTGCATACCTGCCGTATCGCACAGTTAAATACGCAGTCGTGAATGTCATTGTTTTTACAGTAAATTCTAATCGTGTTCACCGCCTCAGTGGCTTTCCGGTCCGTTGCCTTTCCCTGCTTGGTCTCTGTCATCTTTTTCACCTCTATCCTTGTTTACGGCACTTAATGCCCAGGCGATCACGCCAAAGGCTCCGATTAGCACGCCAACGCCCATTGCAACGATTACATCTATCATCTATTTTTTCCTCCTCGGACACCACTTAGGACTTGTCTTAATTGTTATCTCTGTCGAATACCTCTCTGTTTTGCAAATCAATGTATCAGCTGGACAACTGACATGCGCCCTTACTTCTGGGTGTTTACAATACCAGCGATTAGGTCTTCCATTCATATCTTGAAACTCAGTATTTTCACATTCCCTACATTTTGGTATCATTTCCTCGCCTCCCAGCTCCTGCACTCCCTGCAGCGGATCTTACTGCTGCACAAGGTGCCTTTTATCATTGACAGCCTCGGACATGTCGGGTGGACGTATACGATCAGCTCTCCCACCCTGCCGGTACTGTGTTTACAGGTTTTATATTTTTCCTCCATAGCCTCAGCTCCTTATCGTTTCATACAGTTTCTTCTTGGCGTTGTATTTCAGTGCAACAGGCATACCGCAGTTTATACAGTTCAGCTCAATCAGTTCTGCAGTCTCATTTGTGAAATATCTTATCCTACCGCCACATTCACAGTTGATAAATGCCAGTTTCAAATCCTTCAGGTCCGTCTTCTTGCCGCATTCTTTACAGCCATAATAACTAAGCTGATGTTTGGCACAGAAGGTCTTTGCCTTACCACAGTGTTCACAGCGGATATGTAAAAATCCGGTATAGCCTCTTGATTCCCGCGTCAGATTTTTATTGATTTCCATAGGCACTACCTCCGGTTTTTCCCGAATAGGCTCTTGGGGGGGCAGTTTTTCCGGTGTTACCATCTGATGCACAGCCTCTTTAAAATCCGGATTCTCCACAGCCGGTACCTCAACCAGGAAGCGATTTCTTTTCAGCATTTCTTCCAGCGGCTCTACTGTAAACGCCGGCTTATCAGCTTCCAGTGTCTCATCGTACATGACCAGGACTTTTCTCCCCTGGAGAAACTTCTTCAATGCGTCCTCTAACTTCATTTCCTGTAGCATAGCTTAATCTCCTCTTTTTCTTTTTGCCAGACATTCCAGCTGCCACACTACATCCAGCAGTGCGATTTCTACTTGTATCGTCTGGTATTGTTCTCTAATCTGGTGACAACGTTCTGCAACTCTTTCCCAGGATCTATCATCCTCCAGAAGAATACCGTTGTACTCTTCATACATCTCCTGTACTTCCGGATATTCTTCCCAGAGAGCTTTTCGTTCCTGGAGTGTCAGCCAGATCATGGCAGCCTGTCGATCCGGACATAAATCCCAGGGACTTCCGCCCAGAACTTTTCCACGATCTCCGAAGCCACCAGTGCATCATCATCCCAGAAACCAACTTTCGTCATGCAGTCCTTTAATAGTTTCTGCAGATTGTCCGTATCCGGTTTGGAAAGTCTGTAGGTACCATCCAAATGTTTTCCCCTGGGGAAGCACCACTTTGTGATCAGCCTGACTCCACAGTGATATGGTTCATCTGGTACATGCTGTCCAAGATATGCCACCAGTTTCTGTCTGGCTGCCTTTAATTCCGGTGGCTCATAGAACACTGGCTTTCCTCCGGCAACCCTGACCTGTTTTTCCTGATGGGTTACAGTCGGCGGAACCATTGCCATGAAAAATTCAAATTCCAAAATCATCAACTCCTTTTTTCGGGTGATCAAGTATGGTGCCCACCTGAGTGCGGGGTGGGTGGTAGTCGTGCGTGAGCTTATCGCACGACTACCTACCCCCGCTAGGTGGGGTGCGCACATACATATATACGTAGTATATAGTTGCGCACCCCCCATTTTTGCGCACTGCTCACAACCATAAAAATAATGGTTCTGCGCACCGTGAACATCATCATAAAAAATATGGTTCTGTGCACTACTCTGTATCATGGTTGTGAGCACTCCTGCGCACCCTTTCTCCTGATGTATGTTTTTCCATCTTCACCAAAATATTTTTCAAATTTATTCCGCAATTCCTTCTTCTGACGCTTGCCTTCTCCCAGCCAGGAAAGTAACTCTTTTGCACTTGTTTCAAGTGCTTCTGCCAGCTCCGAAGCAGAGATTTCACGGCCATCAAATTCAATATTCTGGAATGCAATTTCAAACTCATTTAACTTGCGCTCACGGTTCTTTTGAGCATTTTCTTTTCGTCTCTGGGACGCCTTTTCCCATGCCGGTTTATCATCTTCCAACTGCAGGTCTTTCAGGCTTCCTACCTGATCAATCCTGTGTACCGGATAATCGAACCACATATTGACCGGTTCGAACTTCGGAAATTCCCTTAGGGTTCCCTCAATTCTCCATGCAGTACGCGCCTGTACTTCCGCTTTCGCAGCCGTTATCTGCTTATCCAGGGCTATTTTCTGCCATTTATCCAGGTGCGCCTCACAGTAACTCAGCATCTGCGTACTGCTCAACAGATCGTCCTGTGAGAGGTCATCCTGCCACTTATAATGTGCATCCAGATATGCTTTACAAGTTCCACAGACAGCCTTATTTTCTTCCTGTTTCATCAGTACCTCTGTCGGCTCTAGCTCGATCAGATCCAGAAGTGCATCCGGATCACGGGCAAATACACCGGATCCAGAAGCGCGGTCCATGGACTTCTTGCCTCCCTGGTTTCCTTTGCTGTGGTGATGGCAGTAGATCACGGCGCAGCCAAGCTCTGTACACACTTTGTCGAACTGGTTACAGAAATTTGCCATCTGGTCAGCACTGTTCTCATCACCAGTAATGACCTTATAAATCGGGTCTATAATGATCGCTACATAATTCTTCTTTGCTGCCCTTCTAATCAGCTTTGGTGCAAGCTTATCCATAGGCACAGACTTTCCTCGAAGGTTCCAGATATCAATGTTCTGCAGGTTGTCTGGGACATAGCCAAGGGACTCATATACATCTTTAAAACGGTGAAGACAGCTCGCCCGGTCAAGCTCCAGGTTCACGTACATCACACGTCCCTGCGCACAATGCCACTGCAGCCACTTCTTGCCCTCTGCTATAGCAATACACAGTTCTATCTGTAGGAAAGACTTACCAGCCTTAGATGGTCCGGAGATCAGCATCTTATGCCCTTTACGGAGCACCCCGTCAATGAGACAGGGTGACAGCTCCGGAAGATTGTCCCAGACACTTTCCAGACCTTCCGGCTCCGGAAGATCATCATTCACACCTTCAATCCACTCATACCATTCATTCCAGGAGGATTTTCCTATATTGGTATCCACAATGAACTGCTTCTTTTCCCCACGTTCTACACCGGGCATTCTGGACAATCTGGAAGGGTTCCGGTTCTGGGTATCTACATCAATCCCGTTCTTCTGGCAGACTTCATACAGATAATCAACGCGCTTCCTGTACTCGCTATAATCCGCTGCATCCACCCTCACGATTGCGTGAAGGCTTTTCTTTCCGGAATACACCAGGCAGGCAATGGGAAGCTCCAGTTCACGCAGGATGGCGTTCTGCTGGTCGATTTCCATGTGATCAGATTCTACAAGAGCATACCGGTATTCCGTTACATTTTCGTTTTTACAGCCGTTTCCATCCAGTGGGTTGAAACGGATCCACGCGCCAGCTTCCGGATTGTAATCACCCAGCACAGCTCCAATGTCACCTTTGCAGGTGTTCAGCTGCTCGATCAGCTGTCCTGCAGTACGGTCCCAGTTCCCCTTTTGTGGAAGCCATCTGGTACCTTTCTCGTCAGTTTTTTCCCAGCTTCCAGTTACGTACCCTACGTTTTCCCCAGCTTCAAACAGGGTTTCCAGATATGTGATCAGCTGCTCTGCCGGGTTCCAGTTCTTTGGTTCCTGGATCTCCCTGCCTTCCAGCCAGTTCTTATCCACTACTACACGGTCACTGTCTACCTGTATACTATCGTTCCAGTCCAGTTCATGGCCTTTTTCCGGCACCCATCCGCGCTCCATTGCCATCTGTACAATAGTCCCACCAGTTACCGGAGAGGAGGAACCAGAAAAACTTCTCCACTTCTTCTCACATTCTCCGGCATGGTACCGTCCAAAGTCCTTCTGGCTCCACTGATCCCAGACGCTTACCGGATAGCCTTCCAGTTTCAGTGCCATTCCGACATTCACCCAGTCCTGATAGCTCAGGGAACCGGGATCGATGTATTCAATTATCTCTGTAAGGCTTGTCCTCTGCTCCATGTTTATGCTCCTTTATATTCCTGTGGTATAATGTCGTTCGGGATCTTCCATCCGTTCCCGGCAATCCTGTCAATTAAATTCTTGGCTGTGTTAAACTGCCAGGTCCCCACATGTTTAAATCCCCTGCCCTCCAGGAAGCGGATCTGCTTCGGGGTAGTAAGACCCTCATTTCTACGCTTGTCCAAACGGTCAAGAATCTTAGCTGCCTTCCCTGCATTCTCAATCTGATCCGGCATGATTCCCAGCTTTTCCAGTGTCTGCTTCTGTTTGTCAGATGGCGGTCCCATCTCCCATCCAAAAGACGGAACATAACTGGACAGGTCTTCTGCTTGAATAGACATCTCGAACTGCAGTGGATCTACAAGCTTCTTTTTCCGTTTTTTCATCTCTGCCAGCTGTTTAGCCAGGGATTCCTCACGCTGTGCGACTACATCTTCTGAGGCAGTCTTTTCCGCCTCTTCAATATCAATAGCTATGCCGGCTTCTCGTTCCAGGTTCTCCGTCATCTTCTGGGCTACTTCTTCATTCTCACAGATCAGACTTGCGGGGTGGCACAGCTCATGCCGCTCTGTATGCCAAAGGAAATCCAACAGCAACAGATGATCTTTTCCTGTTTCTGGTGAAAGTCTTGTGCCACGTCCCACCATCTGGCAGTAAAGGCTTCTTACCTTTGTAGGTCTTAATACCACAATGCAATCAACTGACGGGCAGTCCCAGCCTTCTGTCAGGAGCATGGAATTACATAACACGTTGTATTTACCAGCATCAAAATCTTTTAATACCTCAGCCCTGTCCTGGCTGTCTCCGTTTACTTCTGCCGCCTGGAAACCATAAGCATTTAGGAGATCCCGGAACTTCTGGCTGGTCTTTACCAGCGGCAGAAATACCACAGTTTTTTTATCCATGCAGTATTTCTGCATCTCCTGGGCAATTCTTTCCAGGTATGGATCCAGCGCAGTACCAATCTCACTTGCCTTGAAGTCCCCTGCCTGTACAGAAACGTTGCTCATATCGATCTTGAGTGGAATTGTCAGCGCCTTGATCGGGGACAGGTATCCTTCCTTGATTGCCTTAGGAAGGGTGTACTCATAAGCCAGGGATTCAAAATATACGCCAAGGTTCCGCATATCCCCACGGTCTGGCGTTGCCGTTACGCCTAACACCTGTGCTTCCGGAAAATGCTGCAGCACTCTCTGATAGCTGTCAGATATACAGTGATGGGCTTCGTCAATAATGATGGTATTAAAATAATCAGCCGGGAAACTTCCCAGCCTCTTTTCTCTCATCAATGTCTGTACAGAGCCAACCACTACCCGGAACCAGCTGCCCTGGCAGGAGCTTTCTGCCTTTTCCAAGGCACATCCAAGCCCGGTTGTCTTCATCAGCTTATCTGCTGCCTGATCGAGCAGCTCCCCTCTGTGTGCCAGGATCAGTACGCGGTCACCTTTACGGACACATTCCTCTGTTACCTTGGCAAATACCACAGTCTTTCCACAGCCTGTAGGAAGGACCAGCAGGGTTTTTAACACCCCGCTGTCCCACTGTTCAAAAATAGCTTCCTTCGCTTCTTTTTGATACGGCCTTAGTTCCATGTTTTAAAAGCCTCCCGGTGTAAATGCAGGTTTACTGGTATCCTTTGGATACAGCTTTTCAATGTAATTGAACTTCTTGTTTGGATCCTTAATTCCAGGCTTCAGTCCGATCTTAGCGCGCGCAGTCTTGCCAGGAAGTGCACTCCAGTCCATCCGGAGTTCTTCTCCCTCCTTCTTAAGGCCAACGCCACGGAACAGCTCAGACAGCTTCCACTCCAAACTGGTATGCAGTACATAATTTTCACGGATGGTAACCTCACGTTCTGGAACATGCACCGTAAAATAAACAACTGCCATATTGCATGGAGGGAGCTTCCCCTCACCTTTAGATCTGCTGCGGTCAAATTTCTCAATTGTTACGTTATAATCCCCTTCTGGAATTGGCTCATAATCCTGGGCATCCTGTTTGATGGAATCCTCCCAGCCTAACTCTCTTCCTTCTGCTGCCATAAATTTTTATCCTCCTTTAATTGAACGGCACCTGTTGTGTCGCTTTCATTTCTTTGATCATTCCATAGACCTGTGGCCATGCCCCGATCAGACAGCCATTGATAAAGTCCATGTCATAATCTTTCACCTTTACATCAGAGGGGTAATACCCTCTTGCTGCCACTACGTTCTGGATGTCCCATTCATCTACCTGGTTACTCTCCATCAGGTCACGTAAAGCTTTAGGGATTCCGGGATCAATGGTGCTGCTCCTTGCTGTCGGTTCCGGAGTCTTTTGTGGTTCATTAAGCGGAAGGTTCATCTGCTCCCCAACAGTAACAGCAGGTTCTGTCTTTGTAGCTTCCTGTACCGTAGTCGGCTGAGGCTGTACAGTTGGCTGAGCCTGTATCGGCTGCTGCGCTGGTACGGATTTTGGCTGTGTTTCTTTTACTGGCACGGCATTTCCCTCAATGATTGTCCGGATGGAATCATAACTGAATGGGACTTCATCTGGCAGACCGTAGCGGTTCTTTGCATCCCAGCAGGCATTGTGGGTGGTATACATCACACGCTCACCGCCCTGGGCTTTCCTCTTTTTCCCTTTATCATCCACCGCAATAGAGAATGTTTTATAATTGGCAAACAGTAGCATGTCCGCCCATTCCTTGATCAGTGGGGAGGTCTGGGATGCTGTTTTCTTTCCAAGCTTTAACTCCCATCTGTCATAAGCTCCCAGTTCATCCGGCTGTTCAAACTTCCGGATCTGCGCATGTGCAGTAAGGACCACGTTGACACCAGCCTCTACAACTTCTGTCAGCTGATTGAGGAATTTCCCCAATTCTTCTTTTACATAAACATAACCATTTCCGTAACCAAAATCCTCAATACCGGACTTTCTGTGCTTGTCGCAGATATGCCGGATACACATAGATTCCGCCCAGTCAATGGTATCTATGACCAGTGTCTTGCACATAGTCGGATGTGTGCGGACATAATCCACCTGGTCCAGCAACATCTGCCAGCTGGACGCCTTGGGAAGTCTCGCAACATCCATTGAATTGGTACTTCCTTCCGTGTCAATAAACACCGGATCTGGGAACTTGCTGGCAAAAGTGGATTTGCCAATTCCTTCTGGTCCGTAAATGACCATCTTCTTTGCACAGGGAATCACACCTCTGATAATTTCCATTTAAAATGCACCTGCCTTCCATGCTTTTTGCTGTGGTTCTTCCGGATGTTCCTGTCCAACCACATAACCGTCTTCAATAATAATGCTGCACTCATCACCAGTAGAAACTCTGGTAGCAATTGCCTGGAGTCCTTCTGCTTCCAGCCACTCTCCAAACTCCTGCAGTGTCTTTCTGTCCATCTGCTCCAGCTTGTCCAGAAGAACGAAACCGCACTGCGGGTTCAGTTTGCGGACAATAGCGGTAGAAACCTTCAGACGTTCCGCACCGGACATGTTGTCCCACTTCTGGCCTTTATAGACCAGCTCTCCATCTTTTACGGATAGCTCTGGAAGAGGAAGCTCTGCAGAAGTCAGAAGCTCATTCTTCTTATCCCTTGTCTCTTCCAGCTGCTTTGTTAGATTGTCGTACTTGGTACGGTACTCTTTGGCGTCATCCTCCGCTTTTTCCTTATCCAGGTTGGCTCTGACTTTACGGTTGATTTCCTCGATATTGGAGATATTAGCTTCCAGTTCTTCTGTGGACTGGTCCGTCAGATCCTTTGCAGAAGTCTCTGCAATATCCAGATCTTTTACCAGCTGCAGATGTTTCAGCTTGGCTGCTTCCAGAAGCTCAGACAATCTGATTACTTCCTCATGGGCACGCTTCACAGATTCCCGGAGCTGCGCAGCCTGATCACGCTTTCTCTGGTTCTCGCCATTCCTTGCCAAAATCTCCTGCTGCTGTCTGATCAGCTCGGAGGGTGACACCAGATCTCTTGGAGCCTCCGGATAATAGGGCTGCTCTTTTGCAAATTTCTCTTTCTGATCAGCGGTACGTCCTACATACAGACGCTCCTGGTAAAGCTCTTTTTCTTCCTTTTCCAGTTCTGCAAGCTGAGGTCCCACGCCAATGATCTGCAAAAGCACTTTTGCCTTCTCTGTTCCGGAGGCTTCCATAAATCTTGGAAGATCCAGGGCAAGCTGTTCCACAAATTCATTAAGCAGCTGCTGTCCGGCCTTCTGACCATTCGGGTCCGTAACCTTGAGGGCACTGTTCTTTCCCTTACGCTCCACTACCAAACCATTGTTCATCACAATATGTAAGTTCGGCGGCACCATGGAGCCTTCTCTTGTACTCTGGGAAGGTTTGTAACGTTCCCCGCCAAGTGCCCAGGCGATGGAATCCAGAACTGAGGTTTTGCCCTGCTGGTTATCTCCGCCAATGATGGTTAAGCCGTTCTGTGCAGGTTCCAACTTTACTGCTTTGATACGTTTTACATTCTCGATTTCGAGACGGTTAATCTTCATGCTCATATCTTATCTTTTCTCCTTTTTCAAAAACTCAAAATCATTTAGCAGTTTCTCCATCAGTTTTTCTGGTTCCTGCACTGCCATAATATCTTCATAACGCGCTTCCGCCAGGAGCACATCTCCTAAGATTGGAGAACCATGTCTTGGCATGTCATACATCCAGCTCCCCAAACGGTTTAATGGAAGATTTTTGAAATGCCCATCCTCATCCACCAGCATAATCACTGGTCCCTGAAAGTAATTATTCATTTTGACAGTATGGACAGTTTCAAAATGGCCTCCTAAAGCTTTTTGAATACTCTTGAAATCATCAAAATTCACATCAATAATTGAGATTTCGTTATCTGCTGAAATTTTTAATGTTTTCATTGATTTTTCTCTCTTTCTCCTCTACAATGAAAGGGTGATAAACTGTTTTTGTCCATTTGGACACCGGATCCTGATGAGCTCTCACTCTCAGGATCCATTTTCTTTTAACAACCGTGTAAGATGCTCCCTGGCTGCTTCGTAGTTTTTAACGGATTCTTTCATCATTACTTCTTCACGATAGATATCATAAGCAGTCATTTTGCTTTCTGAAGGTTCCTCCACCCAAATCCGGCATGGATATCCAGCTAATCCTATTTCGAAACTTACATGGATTCCGCTTGCTATAGCTTTCTTCGAAAGCTCATACAACTCATCTATCATTTTTTCTAAAATCATGGTCTCCTCCCTTCTGGCTCTGTGCCCTGTATCAGCATCCATGCAAGCATTGATAATGCTATAGCTCCTGCAACCTGCAGTCCGTCCCACTGCCAGAACGGCAGGTATGTAGCAAGGGTGCCTATGATGACAGATATGATTATGTTACGCTTCACCACCGGCACCTTCTTCCACAACAGCCCGGTTGCTCCAACCGATCATCTGCACCAGCTTTTCCGGATGAAATGCCGGAGTATACTTCCTGGCATTGCTGTCCAGAAGCTGACGCCGATAAGTAAGATAATCAATAAACACCAGAACGTTGATCAGGACAATGTTTCCATCCCGGATAATGGCGTAATCGTTGTAGCGTCCATTTTTTATCTGATTCTCAATTTCGAATAGTCTCGTTCTTACGGTTCCAGTGCTGATCTGGAATTCCTTTGCGAGTTGCTCTTTTTTCATGTATGGATACCCCCGTATGGATTCTGTGTAAACCATCTTTTATTTACCTCCTTTTATGGATCATGGTTGTACGGAGTTACTTCACCTTTTTCATAACCCCTGTCCGGTTTGTGTACGAACGGTTCTGAGCTTGTTTCTCCTGTTTTCTTACATCTCCAAGCAGCCGTTCCAGATCACTGATCACCTTCCGGTTCTCTTTCATCCAGCTACAGATTGGAGCTGTTGCTTCTTTCATGTCTTTTGCCTTTCTCCGCTTCCGTCGTATATCCCGCAAGGTAAATCCCTGGCAGATATAGTCATACTGGCTGTTTTCGTTGAGCTCGATATTATGTAAAATATCCTGTGTCTGGCGATCCATATCATTTTCTGTGAGAATTGCCAGCCGATTAGACTCTTCACAGGTACGAAGAAAACTTAAGAATGCATTTAATTCAGTGCTACAGTTAACTATTTCAATCACCTCTTTCTGTCGAAATGTCTCGAACTGTGCTGCGTAAAATAGATAACGTGTCCTCATTACACTTAATTGTCATTTCACACATCTCTTTAACATAGCCATCTACCTTTTTGAAATAGTAAGTGGCTAATATTTTAGTAGTGATCACTGACGCTAAAATACTTGCTCCAATAATTTCCATCTTGCTTCATCTCCTTTCCTGTTACTTCTCCAAATTTCATTGACTTTCCTTGCATTCTCTCCTATTCTTTAAATATAGGGTACTGGCATACCCAATACATAAGAAAGAAGGAATATAACATGTCCGCTATTACCAAATTTATTTCTGCGCTAACCCCTTCCGATATTGTTCAAATTTTAGGGATAATAGCATCATTCCTAACTGCTATTGTTGCCATCATTATTTCCCTGGTAACATTACGCCAAAATTCGAAAATGTTGGAAGAAAGTTCTCGTGCTGTAATTTCTGTTTACTCTCAAAGCATAAACACCGGAACTCCCATGTTATTTTTAGTCGTAAAAAATTTTGGTAATTCTACTGCTACCATTCGTAAATTTGATTATGATTTTGACTTTACCGATTGCTATTGTTTTCGTTCGGATCGAGATTATTTAAAAGATCTTGTAGGTTCAACTTTAGCTCCTAAGCAGTCCCGTATATGCCTTATTGATTATAAAAAAATAAACAATCCAGTAATATTTACACTTGAATATCAGTCTGGGCGAAAAACATACTGTGAGGCATTTACTATAGATTTAAAAGCTGGTGTAGATCTCCCGACTCCCAAAACAGCAACAAAGGACAAAGAACTAAAAACAATTTCTTATGCATTGCAGGAAATGCTTCAAAAAAATCTTTAGGGAATCTTTTGGACTGCACTGAACTCCCCAAGGATTCCTTTAGCTTCATCCAGTACAATTTTTGCTTCATCACATGAGAGACCTGCTTCGGAGAATTTGTTTATTATTTCGGAAACAAGTTCTCCGATTTTCTCTCCGTCAAAAACATTTCCATTGTTTAGCTGGACGCTTTGAAAATGCATCTCAGCTCACCTCCTTCCGCTCATCTGTTGCAAACAGATAGTCAAGTGTCTTGTCTGGGAACATTAATTGTTTTATAAGTACACATTCTTTTAATGAAAGAGAACTCTTTCCGTTTAACTTAAAAGAGAGTGTCGTTGGTGTTACCCCTAACATTTCGGCCATCTGCAATTGGGTTATCTTGGATCTTGCCATTTCAGCTTCCAAGTTAGGAAACATTTTCTCACCTCCATCTTTTTATTACGAATTTTCGTGATTACATTTTACAGTATATACGAATTTTCGTGATTGTCAATATGTTTTTCTCGAATTTTTGAGATTTTATTTTTGATTTGCGTATATTTATATTGATTTTTCGAGATTTTAGTGCTAATATAGCGTTAAAGATACGGAGAAAGGTAGGCATTATATATGCAAGAATTAGAATCTAAGATAAAAGAATTAATAATATCCAGATATGGAAGCTTAAAAAAATTTTCAGAGAAAATAAATATGCCCTGGACTACTTTAGACAGTATCTTAAAAAGAGGAATCGCAAATTCTAACATCACAAACGTCCTAAAAATAACACGCGAATTAGGACTTGATGCGGAAAAGCTTGTTGATGGAGAATTATTATTTGTATCCGACGAACCTACCACTCTTGCAGCTCATTTTGATGGCGAGGAATACACCGAAGACGAACTGAACGAAATTCGCCAGTTTGCAGAGTTTGTAAAAAATAAAAGAAAATAATTTTAGCGTTTTACAATGCTGTGAATTGAAATTGAAATAAAAGGAAATAATCGGCAGATCTGCCAGAATGTACATTGACAATATAATATATTTACCCAGGGGACTGGGGGACGTGCTCTTTGCCTAATCCGGACACCTTACGGAGGAGGTGAAGTTTATTAGCGATTACGAGACATTTATGATTATGTTGACTTTTGCTAATTTAATCGTAGCCATACTTACATATGCACATAAAAAATAGCCGTCCTAATCTTTGGCGAGATCAACGGCTATTTTTTAGCTAACTATTTTCGCTGGATTGGGTGAAGTGCAGTCACCTTCCAGCTCCCTTGTTAAATATATTATATGTCACTCTGAAATATTTGTCAATTTTCTTTTTGGGGGAAGTAGCTGTACAGTTTTTAGTACACGTATTGAGATATACTAGAGCGGGAGGTGTTTACATGAGCACATATGAGGAATTACAAGACCAGGCCTGCGCGGACGGTATAGACGTAATGGACTATGAATTTAATAGCCCAAATATAAAAGGCTTATATTGTAACAGCACTGTAGCAATCAATAAGTCCATTTCTACCCAGGCTGAAAAATCCTGTGTCCTGGCAGAGGAACTTGGCCACCACTACACGACTGTTGGTGACATTATTGATCAGTCTGAGGTCAGCAACCGAAAACAGGAATACAGAGCCCGGCTCTTTGGTTACAACCTTAAGATCGGACTGATCGGAATCACCCACGCTTATGAAGCTGGATGCCGTAGCCTATATGAAATGGCAGAATACCTGGATGCTACAGAAGAATATTTGAAAGAAGCACTGGACTGTTATCATTCCATACACGGGGTTTATGCTACTTTGGATAATTACATCATTTTCTTTGAACCTTCATTTACGGTGATGAAAACAGTATCCAAAACAGATTAATTCGCTTCGGCGTTTTAATAAAAAACTATATTATGGGAGGTTTTGCTTATGAAAAAGAAGCTCATCGCTGCACTTTTGTCAGGCACACTTATCTTAGCGCCATGTATATCTGTTTTAGCAGATGAAAAAGATGACAAAATTGCAGAATTGGAAGGACAAATTGTTGAACTTCAAAAAACAATTGACGAACTCCAATCCAAGCTTGAAAAAGCATCTGCACCACAATCAACGTCTCAAAATGTATACAAAATTGGAGAATCTTATATTTTAGACGGCTTGTGGAAAATTACAATTGATTCCGTAGAAGAAACAGATGACCGCAACGAGTTTTCTGATAAAACTCCTGCCGCGGTTTACATCATAACCTATACCTATGAAAACCTTGGTTATGATGATGGAATTATGGACGGCTTGTACATAAGTTTAGATGACGGTATTGTTGACAATGCAGGCAAAATGGGATATTCCTACCCTGGAAATATAGCAAAATATCCACAGGACACTCCTATTGGTGCTTCTTGTGAAGCTCAAGCATGCATAGGTGTTGATAACCCCGGGACATTTAAAATTAACTTTTCAGAATATGATAATGATTATGAGAAGCACACAGCCATATTTGAAGTAGAAATTTAAAATACTTTTAGGAGGATAAAATCATGAAAACATGGAAATTAGTATCTGGTATCTTGTCAATCGTATTATTTTTTATGGTAGCATTTCAGTCATGTGCTGCTGGTATCAGTAATACTCTCAGCGAATCTGGCGAAGTTAGCGGATCTGCAGGAATTATTGTAGCTATTATGCTTTTAGCTGGAGGAATTGTTTCAATTGCCACTAGAAATGGCGGAAAAGGTGGAAACATCGCGCTTATTGTTTTATTCGGTATCGGAGCGCTTTTTGGATATACATTAGCCGGTAGTTTTTCCGACCTCAACATCTGGGCTACTTGGTGTTTAATAAATGTCATTTTAGCAATTGTTTCTCTAACAAAACATAAAACCGCATAATAAGAAAAACCGCCCTAGTGTTGGCACACCAGAGCGGCGAGCACATCCGAAGATGCACACAATTTTTCAGCAAAAATATTGTATCATCTTCGGGGCAGCCATGCAAGCGGAACTTTTGTTCGCGCTGGCTGTTATTTTTGTACTTATTTTTCCCGGCACTTGCGCCGGCGCAATAAAAAAGAAACCATCTCGGTGATTCTGCCGGAATGGTCCGTATAAGGAGGATGATATCATGTGGGTTGAAGAATCGAAAAATGGCAAATTCAAATTCTGTGAGCGGTATGAGGACTATTTGACTGGAAAAACAAAACGTGTATCTATCACAATGGATAAAAATACCGCCCAAACCAGAAAAACAGCACAGAAGACTTTGGAATTAAAAATCCAGCAGGCTATGGGAGCCCGTCCAGATCATCAGTGCACCTTAAAAGAATTGGTTGAGGAATATAGAAAAGATCAGAAAAAGACCGTTAAGCAATCTACATACTCCCGAAATTATTTTGCCTGCAATGCCATTATGAAAATGCTTGGTGAAAGTACAATTGTGGAGCACATGACTGCCAAGTATGTCCGCAGCAGGTTTCGTGATTCTGGAAAGGAAAACAGCACTTTAAATGAACACCTTACTCGTTTCCGCGCTCTGATCCGCTGGGGATATAGTAACGATATGATCAGTGACATTACTTTTCTGGAGAAAATAGAACCTTTCAAGGATCTTCCTCATAAACAAAAAATACAGGATAAGTACCTGGAATCAGATCAGCTCAAAGCCTTATTGGATGGAATGGATCACACGCTTTGGAGACTGTGTACTGAATTCATGGCGCTGTCTGGTCTGAGAGTTGGTGAGCTGATTGCCTTGGACCGTATAGATGTGGATTTTAAAAACAAGGTGATCCATGTAACAAAAAACTATGATTATATAAACCAGATCGTTACATCTCCAAAGAGCTTTTGTTCGATCAGGGATGTGTATATGCAGGAGGAACTGGAAAATGTATGTAAACAATTAAATGCGCTGATGCTCCGCCGACGCTTAATGTTTAATATTGGAAAGCCAGCCCTGTTTCTCTTTTCCAGGAATGGAACTTATATACACTATTATTCCTACAATAAATATTTAAGGGAAAACTCCAAGCGTGTCTTAGGGCGTGCTATCACCCCACATGCCCTGCGTCATACCCATGCCTCTCTTCTCTTGGAGCAAGGTATCAGCATTGATACCATCTCTAGGAGACTCGGACACGAAAACAGCAAGGTTACCAAAGAAATATACTTACATGTCACAAAAAAGCTCACGGAGAAAGACAACGAACAGATTGCAAAAGTATCTATTTTTTAAAGTTGCCCCTTTTCTGCCCCTTTTATTGAAACAGGTATTTAGTGCCACATTGAAAACACCGCATAAAATCAATATTTTTCCGCTGTCAAGATGGAATTAATTCAAGTCCCATCTTCCGCATTTTTTATTGCTTAAGAAACATTAAAGGCCTGCAAAACATCCGTTTTGCAGGCCTTTTTATTACCGTTGTACTTTTATCATTCTATTTCGGAAGTTCTGTCACTGTCTCCAGCTTAAATCCTTCCCACATATCAGCAGAAATATTCCATTCTCTTAAATCTGTAACGATCTTATGATAGAACGCCTGTCCGCCACGCACAATATCATAGGTACGGGCATCGCCTCTTGCCTCAAGGTGACGGCCAAAGCTGCAGTTGGTAACATCCTCCGGACCATAGTCGTCCACATCTCCGCCCGGCCAGAAAATATAAAGCCTTGGGATATCATCAATCTGGCGAATATCAATTCCTGCAAGTTTCAGAAATTTCTTTCCAACAGACTCATGCGCCGTAAATACATGAGAATATCGCCATACAGTCCTTGTAAAATCAGATACACGGAACTGGCCCAGCCAATCCTCATCCATCATTCCGTCTGCAGTTTCTCTTGAGACGATCACAACAACAGGGAATAAACGCCCTGAATCTTTCAACGCTGCAATAAGATTCCCAAACATATCCTCTCGCAAAATACGTCTTCTGTTAGAACATTCGATTCCATTTACAATTCCGATATTGTCAACAATCGTCTTATAATATCCAGGATAACTGAAGAAAGTTACTCCCGGGTCCTGGATGGTGTGTTCTCTCTCCGGCTGTGCATATCCATTGCAAACCTTCAGAATCACTTCATCCTGACGCGACACTTCAAGTCCGGCTTCTGAATACCAGATTCTGCCGCCCACTTCCATATCCATATGTCTTACATGCATATTCAGCCGATGATTGTCCGGATCATAATTCACAGCTACATGATAAGCCAGAATGTCAGCATGATAAGTACTGGTCTTCTGTGGCATTTCCTTAAACAGACCGCCATATTTCCCCACGATCCAGCCATATATCGCATCTGCTGCCTGCTGGAAAATCTCTGCAGCAGATGCCGGTTTCTCTTCCTTCAGACGGCTTCCATCCACCTGTGTGCACATCTGGAACACGTTGTGGCGGATAAGAGGCTTCATCTCATAATGCCAGGATTCTCCGAGGCTCTCCTCGCGACCATCATTATAAACATCACGTTCCTTAAAAATAGCTGTCAGACGACTGTCGTGGAACTGACTGTCGTTTAACAGGGCAATGATCGTATTTACATTGATCGGTACCTTGCGGCTGCGGTGAAGCAGCTGATCTACCAGTGTCTGCTTGCTGGTCTTATAAATACGCTTGGCCAGGTTCTCCACCTGCTGGTCACAATCCTCATCCAGAAGCTTCGCCACCTCAGGATAAAGCTGTCCCTCTCCCAGTTTCAGGCGGAAATGGCTCTTGATCATATCACTCCATCTGCCTGATTTATAAAGGGAATGTCCCAGATCCTCAAACAGGGTAACCATGGATTTATCACAAAGCTCCAAAGTTGCCAGAATACTGTTAAAGTATCTGGAAAAGCCCTTGTAATTCTTCCACAGTTCCTCTCCTTTATAGCGCATATCGTGCTCGATCTCATGCCAGCCCTCGAAAAACATGGTCTTAATCTGAATCTCGAAGGTATCATCAATATACATATCCCAGGTCTCTGTTGAAATTTCTGATCGCAAATATTCCGGAAGACGGCACACGCCGTTTAATTTCGTAGGTTTGAACTCCTCCTCGCTTCTTTCCGAAGTGGACCAGCCAATCACATCAAAGGTATTTTCCACAATATTCTGGCAGATTTCTACATCATCATCAAAATACAGGTTAATACGGACACCTACCAGGTCCTGCAGTTTCTTATTCTCCGCGCCATAATCTTTCAGAGCAAATTTATGAGCCATAGAAGAAGCTGTCTTGATTCTGGAAAAGCATCTGTAATACAGACCGCATTGTTCCAGGCGATCACTGATAATGCGCTTCAGATCCTGCTCCACGATAGCCGGAACCTTTACCTTCGCAGCCAGTTCCTCCTTTGTATAAATTACTCTTTTCTGTTCACTCACTAATTTTACACCACCAATTTATTTATAACTGCCGGAGCCCTCACGGATTACGGTCCGAAAACTACACAGTTATTATATTTTATATTCCGTACGTTCTACTAAGCATACACTTTAGAGCCTGTTTGAAAAATCATTCCTGCAATCTGCACGCCCCACTTTGCGGTATATTTCACCCGAATTCGGTTGCCGTAGCCCGCTACGGCGCCCTCATCCGGGCAAAATCTCCCACAAATTGTGACGCACATCTTGCAGAAAGCCTTTTTCAAACACGCTCTAG
>OBIA01000184.1_pt1 | contig 47599 bp, 39 predicted proteins | sample 1519911 | NCBI WGS metagenome assembly OBIA01 (sample SAMN04209236, study PRJEB22552) | human gut metagenome | biome: gut; material: feces | host: Homo sapiens | place: USA: Oklahoma | reverse complement strand
CAATAAATCACGCTTTGCAAAATGGTTTCAAGAGTATTCTCGATAAATACAAAGTGTCAAATTCAGGTTTGCCTGCCCTTGGCAATGCTCTGTCACAAAAGTCCTCAGACGGTTGTCTGGGGCTTTTTTGCTGCGCCATCCACTAACCCACGTCAGAGCAGGACGAGAACCGCATCTGTTTTCCCTGCAAGGTTTTCCATTGCATTTCATAGAAAAGTGTGTTTCAATAAAAAGAGCTATACGGCGATCAGACGCAGTGAGAAGGTGGGTGCAGGATGTTCAAAATTGCGATCGTAGAGGATCAGGAAGAAACACGGGAAAGCCTGAACCGGTTCGTCCGGCAATATGCGCAGGAGCAGGGCCTGCAGGTGGAGATCAGTCTCATCACAGACGGTGCCGAGATCGCAGAGCACTATACGCCGGGGTTCGACATTATTTTTATGGATGTGGAGATGCCACGGCTGGACGGTTTTGGAGCGGCCGAAGCTATCCGGGCCGTGGATGCGGATGTGGTGCTGGTCTTTGTGACCAACATGGCACAGTATGCCATCCGGGGCTACGAGGTAGATGCACTGGATTATGTGCTGAAGCCGGTGAACTATTATCAGTTCTGCACCAAGCTTTCCCGCGCCATCCAGCGGGTGCAGCGGCGCAGAGGCGGGCAGGTGGTGCTGCAGCTGGCGGGCGGCGGCATCCAGCTGCTGGACACCGCTGATATCTATTATCTGGAGACCCACAGCCGGATGCTGTACTACCACACCTCCAAAGGCGAGTTCGCGGCACGCGCCAGCCTGCAAAGTGCCGAAAAGCAGCTTGCCGAGTATCATTTTGTCCGCTGCAACCAATGCTATCTGGTCAATCTGGCCTACGTCAAGGGCATTGAAAACGACTTTGCCCTTGTGAAAAACGACCGGCTGGAGATCAGCCGACGGCAGCGCACGGCCTTTCTTACCGCAGTAGCGTCCTACATGGGAGGTGTGCTGTGACCACATCGCTGCTGAACAGCCTGCTCCGGGCGCTGCTGCGCTGGGGCGCGGCGCTGGTCTTTTGTCTGCCTTTGCGGCATCGCTCCCATTTTTGGGCGCGCGCCTGCGGGATGCTGCTCCCGCTGCTTTTGCTGGCGCAGCTGCTGGACCCTCTGGCACAGTCCACAACACTGTGGCAGCAGCAGCTCCTGCTGCTGGTGCTTTACATCTCCTTTTTTGCGCTGCTGGGCGGGATGATCTATCTGTGTACGGATATCAATAAAAAAGGTGCCCTGTACTGCGCAGTATGGAGCCTGCTCATCGCGCAGTGCGCCTACGAGAGCTGGTGCTTTCTGGAGCTGCAGTTTACCCGGTATGGACACCCGCTGAATATGGCCTCCCCTTGGGCGGTTCTGGTACAGCTGCTGTCCGGGGCGGTATTCTTTGCGGCGGTGTACATCCTGCTGGCACGGCAGCTTCCTTATAAAGGAGAATACAACATCGGGCCCCGGCAGCTGTTCAGCGCGTTCTTCATTGGCATCCTGTTCATGGTGCAGGCCGCCGTGCTGGACAATGCCCGCGCCGAACAGACTCCGCTGAGCCTTACCGTTACCATTCTGATCGGGCAGTTCTATTTTATCACCCTGCTGTATTTCCAGAGCGAGCTGTTCAAGAAGTCTGCCATGGAAAAAGAGATGAGTGAACTGAATCTGCTGTACGAGCGTCAGCGTCAGCAGTATCAGGTGGCCCGGCAGAACGTGCAGATCATCAACAAGCGCTGCCATGAGCTGAAAGTGCAGATCGCCAATCTCCGCAAGCTGTCGCCCGAAGAGGTACCACAGGAGCGCATTGATGAGGCCGAGCGCGCGGCCCGCCTGTATGACGCGAACCGCAACACCGGCAATGAGGTGCTGGATGTGGTGCTGACCGAGAAGAGCCTGCTGTGCGAGTCCCGGGGCATCCAGCTGAATGCCGTGGCAAACGGCAGCTGTCTGGGCTTTTTTGAAGCGGGGGATCTGTACGCATTGTTTGCCAATGCGCTGGATCACGCCGTGGAAAGCGCCGTGCAGGTCTCCCGGCCGGAGTGCAGGGTCATCGATCTGCTGGTCTGTGTGCGGCAGGGTTTTGTGGTGGTGAACATCATCAGTCCGCTGCGCCCGCCGGAACAGCAGGCAAGCCGCTCTGCACAATACGAGCTGAAGGTGATCCGGCGCATCGTGCAGAAGTACAAAGGCACTTTGACCTTGGAAGAGCAGGGCGAGTTTTTTGCGGAAAAGATCATCTTTCCGCTGCAAAAATAAGTTAAGAAAACGGCAGCCGCCGCAGAAGTTCCGGAAACGGAAGGACTGCGGCGGTTTTCTTTTTGCGGCTTGTTGGATACATCTGCTTGTGAAAAACTTACAAATATATCAGTTTACATTTGGCAGTCCAAAACCGAATGCGCACGCAAAACGACCGATTTTCGCACGCATCTTGCGAAATACGGCCACTCTGATAAAATAATGACAAAGAGCAAAAAACGAAAAAAATCACTGTACCACAGCAAAAACAGGAGGAATCGGATGCGTAGTATTGCAAAGCTCATGAAGGACTGGCAGTTCACCGGCCCGAACGGCGTTACCACCGCCGTAGAGCTGCCCCATACATGGAACGCCAGGGACGGTCAGGACGGCGGCAACGATTACTGGCGGGGCTGCTGCACCTACTGCACCCGCTTTGCAGCACCGGTGTACGACCCGGCACAGCAGCAGGTGTGGCTGCAGTTCGAGGGTGTCAACGCCAGCGCCGCCGTACTGCTGAACGGTCAGCAGCTCTGCGCCCATGACGGCGGCTACTCCACCTTCCGGGCAGAGGTCACGGAGCTGCTGCAGGCAGAGAACCAGCTCACGGTGCGGGTGGACAACAGCGTCAACGACCGCGTTTACCCCCAGAAAGCAGACTTCACCTTCTACGGCGGCATCTACCGGGATGTGAGCCTGCTGGTGGTGAACAAAAACCACATTGCGCTGGGACATTTTGGCGATACCGGCGTGAAAATCACCCCCACCCTGAAAGAGGGCAGCGCCGACATCCGGGTGGAAACGCTGGTGGAAGGCAGCGGCACCGTGACGGTGGAGCTGCTGGATGCCGAGGGCCGCACCGCTGCAAAGGGCGAGGGCGAAAATACTTTCCTCCATCTGGATGCTCCCCACCTGTGGAACGGCATCAAAGACCCCTACCTGTACACCTGTGTCGTCCGCTTGCTGCAGGACGGCAAGCCGGTGGATGAAGTGACCACCAAGGTGGGCCTGCGCAGCTTCTCTGTAGACCCAAAGAAGGGCTTTTTCCTCAACGGTAAGCCCTACCCTCTCCACGGTGTGTCCCGCCATCAGGACCGCAAGGGTCTGGGCAACGCCATCACCCGGGAGATGCACGATGAGGACATGGCACTGATCCGGGAGCTGGGTGCAAACACCGTCCGGCTGGCGCACTACCAGCACGACCAGTATTTCTACGACCTGTGCGACCAGTACGGCATGGTGGTCTGGGCAGAGATTTCCTACATTTCCGAGCATCTGCCCAATGGCCGGGAAAATACCATCAGCCAGATGAAGGAGCTCATCCACCAGAACTACAACCACCCCTCCATCGTCTGCTGGGGCGTGTCCAACGAGATCACTATTTCCACCAAGGACAAGGCGGATATGCTGGACAACCACCGGGTGCTCAACGAGCTGTGCCACAAGATGGACCCCACCCGCCTGACCACGCTGGCCTGCTACGCCATGTGCGGCCCCTTCAACCCGGTGGCGCACATCACCGATCTGGTCAGCTGGAACCTGTATCTGGGCTGGTATGTGCCGGGCCTGTTCCTGAATGACCTGTGGATGGACTTTTTCCATCTGGTGTACCCCAACCGTCCGCTGGGCTTTTCCGAGTACGGTGCCGAGGGCATGCCCAACCTCCACAGTGCCCACCCCCGCCGGGGCGACCACACCGAGGAATATCAGGCCAAGTACCACGAGTATATGCTGAAGTGCTTTGACCGCCACCCGTGGCTGTGGGCGACCCATGTGTGGAACATGTTCGATTTTGCAGCCGATGCCCGGGATCAGGGCGGCGAGCCGGGCATGAACCACAAGGGCCTTGTCACCTTTGACCGAAAGACCAAAAAGGACAGCTTCTACCTCTATAAAGCATGGTGGAGCGAGGAAAACTTCGTCCACATCTGCTCCAAGCGGTTCACCGACCGTACCGAGAAGGAGATCGAGGTCAAGGTCTACTCCAACCAGCACACCGTCGCCCTGTATGCGGACGGCAAAAAGCTGGCAGAGCAGACCGGCGAGCATATCTTCAAGTTCCGCGTGCCGCTGCATGGCAAGGTGGAGCTGAAGGCGGTTGCAGGCGACTGCATCGACACCGCATCCTTCTGCAATGTGGCAGAGCCGAACCCCAGCTACAAGCTGGTGAAGACCAAGTCCAAGAGTGCAAACTGGGTATAAACAAGGACATTCCGCTGTCTGGCGGTTGTTATAAATGAAAAGGAGGAGAACCAATGAATACCAAGAAATCCAAAGTACGTTTGTGGTCGGTGCTTACTGCGCTGACGGCGATTTTGACCATCGCCGCCATCGTGGGCAACATGATTGCAAATCAGTACGCCACCACCCTGAACGTTGCTCTGAATGCATCGACCTATAAGATCATCAAGGGCGACACTACGGAAGATACCGAATACTTCAAAGCGGGCTTTGCTTCCGACGAAGAGCGCGAGGCTTACGAAGCAGAGCTGTGCGCCACCGTTGAGGCCGAGGGCGCTGCCCTGCTGAAGAACGACAACGCTGCCCTGCCGCTGGCAGACAGTGCCAAGGTCAGCCTGTTCGGCCATGGCTCTGTGGATCTGATGTACGGCGGCACCGGCTCCGGTTCCGTGGATACCAGCAAGGCCCCCAACCTGAAGGAAGCACTGGAAGCTCAGGGCATTCAGGTCAACCAGACGCTGTGGGATCTGTACAAGTCCGACAGCATGATGAAGAACTACAGCCGCATTACCCCGGCCTCCATCTCGGATACGCTGGAAGCAAACACCCAGTACGCTGTCAATGAAGCTCCGTGGAGCGCACTGTCCAGCGCCGAGAGCAGCTTTGCCGAGTATGGCGATGCTGCCATCGTGGTGTTCTCCCGCTCCGGCGGCGAGGGCGCAGACCTGCCCAGCGGTGCCAACGGCACCAACGACAGCTGGATCTCCGGTTCTGAGGGCAGCGGCAACTATCTGGAGCTGTCCGCAGAAGAGACCGAGCTGCTGAAGAACCTGAAGGCACTGAAGGACAACGGCACCTTCAAGTCCATCGTCGTCCTGATCAACAGCTCCAACGCACTGGAGATGGACTTCCTCAACCCTGCCATCTGCGGCGAGGACTACGGCATCGATGCCGCCATGTGGATCGGCGATGTGGGCCAGACCGGCATCAACGGTGTGGGCCAGCTGCTCGCCGGCACTGTGACCCCCTCCGGCTCTCTGGTGGACACCTATCTGTACGACAATCTGGCAAACCCTGCCATGTACAACTTCTACACCCAGGCCTACCCCAACGCAGCAGAGTATGACCTGCTGACCGAGGGTGCAGACGTGCAGGGCATGTACAGCGTCTATCAGGAAGGCATCTATCTGGGCTACCGCTACTTCGAGACCCGTTACGAGGATGTGGTCATGGGCACTGCCAAGGCAGGCGACTATGACTGGGCCACCACCGTTGCCTATCCCTTCGGCTACGGCGACAGCTACACCACCTTTGCTTACAGCAACTTCAATGTGGCCGAGTCTGACGATGCCTTCACCGTCACCCTGAAGGTCACCAACACCGGCAAGACCTATTCCGGCAAGGAGACCGTGCAGGTCTACTTCCAGTCTCCCTACACCGACTACGACAAGGCAAACGGCATCGAGAAGGCCGCTGCAGAGCTGTGCGGCTTTGCCAAGACCGATGTGCTGGCTCCCGGCGCTTCCGAGGATGTGACCATCACCGTGAAGAAGAGCGAGCTGCGCACCTACGACGCAAACAACGCCAAGACCTACATTCTGGATGCCGGTGACTACTACTTCACCGCTGCTACCGATTCTCACAACGCTGTCAACAACATCCTTGCTGCCAAGGGCTACACCGTGGCCGGCACCAATGGCCGCATGACCGAGGACGGCGATACTTCTCTGGTCTGGAAGTGGACCAACGAGGCACTGGATACCACCACCTATGCAGCCAGCGCCAACGGCACTGCCATCACCAACCTGTTCGATGAGTCCGACCCCAACAAGAGCAGCGATGCTCCCGGCAGCGTGACCTGGATGAGCCGCTCTGACTGGACCGGTACGGTTCCCACCCAGCCTGCTGCCCTGACCGCCAACGAAACGCTGGCTGCAGATCTGGCCTTTACCCAGTACGACGGCACCGAGGCCGACAGCGTCGAGATGCCCACTCTGGGTGCCAAGAACGGCCTGACCCTCGCTTCCATGATCGGCAAGGACTTCGACGATCCCCAGTGGGAGACCCTGCTGGATCAGCTGACCTTCGATGAGATGGTCAACACCATCACTCTGGGCTTCCACAACACTGCAGCGGCTGCCTCCATCGGCAAGACCGCTACCAAGGACGAGAACGGCCCGCAGGGCCTGACCGCTGCCCTGACCGGCGGTGCATCCGCCATGTGCTACACCTCCGAGGATGTCATGGCTGCCACCTTCAATGTGGACCTGATCAACGAAGTGGGCAAGTGCATCGGTGAGGACTGCCTGGCAATGGGTTACTCCGGCCTGTACGGCCCCGGCATCAACATGCACCGTACCGCCTACTCCGGCCGTAACTTCGAGTACTACGCCGAGGATCCCTTTGTGGCCGGCACCATCTGCGCTGCCGAGGTGCAGGGCATCCAGTCCAAGGGCGTGTATGTCTACCTGAAGCACGTTGCCCTGAACGACTCTGAGACCAGCCGCCGTGGTGTCAACACCTGGCTGAACGAGCAGACCGCCCGCGAGATCTATCTGGAAGTGGCCGATAAGGCCATCACGGATGGCGGCGCATGGTGCGTGATGACCGGCTTCAACCGCTGGGGCGCAACCTGGTGCGGTGCCAACGCCAACCTGCTGAACGGCTTCCTGCGCGAGGAGCTTGGCATGCGCGGCATGTGCATCACCGACTTTTCCGGCTCCAGCCAGTACATGGATCTGGTGGACGGCCTGATCGCCGGTTCCGACATCTGGGACGGCCCGATGCCCAAGATCCACACCACCAAGGCTGCCAACTACGAGAACGATGCCTACATCGTGACCCAGATGCGCAATGCAATGCATCACATCCTGTACACCGTGGTCAACTCCAACGCCATGAACGGCTGGTCTGCAAGCGATACGCTCAAGACCGTGCTGCCCTGGTGGCAGACTGCGATCTATGCACTGATTGCCGTGCTGGCTGTGCTGACCGTGCTGTGCGCATGGCAGCTGAGCAAGGCCCTCAAGCGCAAGAAGGAGCTGGCAGACACCGCTCCTGCTGTTGACCAGAAGTAATTCCGGTCTGCACGATCCCTGACCCCATGTTACGGCAGCCTGCCCCGAAGGCGGGGCGGGCTGCCGCTTTTTATCAAAGACAAAAGGAGAGACCGCAATGGGCGAACAAAAAACAACGGCGTCGAGTGTGAACCGCGCCAAAACCTACCAGCTGGTGCTGTTTCCGCTGAACAACGGCGCGACCAACGTGTACTATGTGCTGGTGCTTTCCTACATCGCGACCTTCGGCAGCAAAGTGCTGGCCCTGAGCATGCTGTTTGCTTCGGTGATGGTCACCGGCATGCGTCTGTTTGATGCCGTCACCGACCCCATCATTGGTGCCCTCATGGACCGCACCAACGGCAGGTTCGGCAAGTTCCGGCCCTTCATGGTCATCGGCAACCTCATCATGGCAGCAAGCATTCTGGTGCTGTACTGCCTCACCCCGATCATCCCCGCCAGTGCCATGGGGCTGCGCTACGCTGCGTTCGTTGCCCTGTATGCCGTGTGGGTCATCGGCTACACCTTCCAGACCAGCTGCACCCGCTCCGGCCAGACCGTGCTGACCAATGACCCCAAGCAGCGCCCCCTGTTTACCATCTTCAACACGGTGGGCAGCCTGCTGGGCATGGGTGCCATGCAGTTCTTTGCCCCCATCCTTGCCAAGAACTATGAGGGCGGCTACGCTTCCGCCGGGTTCTTCCGCACGCTGGCTCCGGTGGGCATCGTCATCTCCATCCTGCTCACCCTGCTGGCCGTCATCGGCATCTGGGAGAAGGACCAGCCCAAGTACTTTGGCATCGGCGGCGAAAAGACCGAGAAGATCAAAGTGAGCGAGTACATCCAGATCATCAAAAACAATGATCCCATGCAGCGGCTGATGGTGGCCGGTGCAGGCTGCAAGCTGGCACTTTCCATCGCCACCAACACCACCGTGCTGTGCATGCTGTACGGCTGCATGATGGGCAACTACGACGGCCTGTATCTGCCCATGATGGTGCTGGGCTATGTGTGCAGCGTGCCCTTCTTCCTGCTCACCGTCCGCACCAGCCAGAAGGAGGGCCAGAAGGCCAGCCTGATGAAGTACGTCAGCGTGGCGCTGGTGTGCTATGTGGGCGTGCTGGTGCTGCTGCTGCTCTGGGGCCGCGGCGATGCCTTCACCCTGTCCATTCTGGGTGAGAACGGCCTTTCCATCAACCTGTACACCATCCTGTTCATCGCTTTCTTCGGCATCGGCTACGGTGCTTACTACGCCACCGCCGATATGCCCATTCCCATGGTGGCCGACTGCTCCGACTACGAGACCTACCGCAGCGGCAAGTATATCCCCGGCATCATGGGCACCCTGTTCAGTCTGGTGGACAAGCTGGTGTCCAGCCTGTCCGCTACCGTTGTGGGCATTGCGGTCAGCTTTGTGGGCCTGCAGAGCCTGCCCACCCAGTATGACCCCTACACCCCGGGCATGAACTGGGTGGTCATCGTGCTGTTCTGCATCATTCCCATGGTGGCATGGGCGGCTACCCTCATCGCCATGAAGGGCTACACCCTGACCGGTGCCAAGATGAAGGAGATCCAGGCCGTCAACGCCTGCCGCCGCGATGCCGTGGCCAAGGGCATGAAGCTGGAAGAGGCCATGGACAAGTGGCAGACCATGGATCAGCTGCCGGCGGAATACCGGAGCTGAGACGCTGTATGGAACTGAATACTGATCTCACCGGCAAGGTGGCTGTCGTCACCGGCGCAAGCGGCACACTGCTGCCCACGCAGGGGGGCTGGCGTTCGAGTTCCTAATTCTCCACCACAAAAAATCCTCAGACATTCGTCTGGGGATTTTTTGTTTGGTGGTGGTACAGGACTCGAACTATTTCTCCCCGGATACAGGCAGAAAACGAACAAAGGCAGGGTACCACCATGAGGGTGGTATCCTGCCTTTTGAATCTTTGTGTGGAAAACCTGCTTACAGCAGCGGGATGCCTGCCTTGGCGCAGGCTTCGCGGGTGGCTGCGTCCCAGACGCTGGCCTGCACTTCGCCAATGTGGGCGCTGCCCAGCAGCAGCATACACAGGCGGCTCTGGCCGATGCCGCCGCCGATGGAGTAAGGCAGCTCACCGTTCAGTACGGCTTTGTGGAAGGGCAGGGCGCGGCGGTCGTCGCAGCCAGCCATGGTCAGCTGCTTGTCCATGCTTTCAGGGCTGACGCGGATGCCCATGCTGCTCAGCTCATAGCTGCACTGCAGCGGGTCGTTCCAGAACAGCAGATCGCCGTTCAGATCCCAGTCGTCATAGTCGGGGGCACGGCCGTCATGGGGCTTACCACTCTTCAGCGGAGCGCCGATCTTCATCAGGAAGGTGGTGCCGTGCTCCTTCACAAAGGCGTTCTCACGCTCCTTCGGGGTCAGGTCCGGGTACTGGTCCTCCAGCTCCTGCGTGGTGATGAAGGTGACGTTGGGGCTGTGCAGCGGCAGCTCCTGCAGCTGGGGGAACATGGCGTGCAGGTTCATCTCGGTGGCGCAGACAGCGGACACGATGGAGCGCACCACGCTCTTGAGGTAAGCCTCGTTGCGGTCTTCCAGACGGATTACCTTTTCCCAGTCCCACTGGTCCACATAGATGGAGTGCAGGTTATCCAGATCTTCGTCGCGGCGGATCGCGTTCATATCGCAGTACAGGCCCTTGCCCACACGGAAATCGTAGTCCTTCAGGGCCTTGCGCTTCCACTTTGCCAGTGACTGCACCACCTGTGCCTCAATGCCGCTTTCCTTGATATCAAAGGTGACCTTGCGCTCGACACCGTTCAGGTCGTCGTTCAAACCGGTGGATGCTTCCAGAAACAGCGGAGCAGACACGCGGTACAGGTTCAGTGTGGCGCACAGGGTGTCGGCAAACAGACGCTTGACCGTACCAATGGCGCGCTGCGTGTCGTACAGGTTCAGCGCGGGCGTATAGTTTGCCGGGATGATGGTTTTGCTCATAACAAAAAACCCCTCTTCTGTTGGATTCTGGCCCTGATTTCCCAGTACAGGGCACGGCTTTTAAACCGAAAAATACTGGTTTCATTATGGCATATTTTTTTAAGAAAGTAAAGTGAGAAGGCAAAAAAAGAGACCGCCGGTAAGGCAGTCCCGTTTCCGCAGTGAGAAGGGCGGCTTTGCATCAGCCGAAAAGCCCCTTCAGCAGGATCAGCAGCACTTTTACAAACTCGCCGGTGCCCAGCAGCTTGTACAGAGAGATCAGAGTAGATAACATGAATGTTTTGCTCCTTTTTTTGCAATTTCGGGCCAAAATGCCCGGCATGCACTGAATACGGCTGGGCAGAGCAGCGGATTGCAGGAAAAAATTGGGAGAAAACAAAACGGCACCCGTGCCGCTGCAAAAGCAGTACGGGTGCCGGAAGATCAATTGGTTTTCAACAGCTTCAGCGCTTTACGTTGAAAGCTGCCATGCCGGGGTAAACGGCGCTGCCGCCCAGCTGCTCCTCAATGCGCAGCAGCTGGTTGTACTTTGCAACACGCTCGGTACGGCTGGGAGCACCGGTCTTGATCTGGCAGGTATTCAGCGCCACGGCCAGATCGGCAATGGTGGTGTCCTCGGTCTCGCCGGAGCGGTGAGAGCTGATGGCGGTGTAACCGGCCTTGTGGGCCATCTTGATGGCCTCCAGCGTCTCGGAAACAGAGCCGATCTGGTTCAGTTTGATCAGGATTGCGTTGCCTGCACCCAGCCCGATGCCCTTGGCCAGACGCTCGGTGTTGGTCACAAAGAGGTCGTCGCCCACCAGCTGGACCTTGCCGCCCAGCTCGCGGGTCATCTCCTGCCAGCCTTCCCAGTCCTCTTCATCCAGACCGTCCTCGATGGAGATGATGGGGTACTTTTCCACCAGCTTCTTCCAGTGTGCAATGAGCTCACTGGAGGTGAACTCGGTGCCGGCCTTGGGCAGCTTGTAGAAGCCCTTGCCCTTGGGGCTCTTCCACTCGGAGGACGCGGCATCCATAGCCAGCATGAAGTCCTTGCCGGGCACGTAACCAGCCTTTTCGATGGCGGCCAGAATGGTCTCAATGGTCTCCTCGTCGCTGGACAGGTTGGGGGCAAAGCCGCCCTCATCGCCCACGGAGGTAGCCAGTCCCTTGGCCTTCAGGATGGAAGCCAGCGCGTGGAATACCTCCGCGCACCAGCGCAGTGCCTCCTTGAAGGAAGGTGCGCCGACCGGCATGATCATGAACTCCTGCGTATCCACGGTGTTGGTGGCGTGTGCGCCGCCGTTCAGAATGTTCATCATGGGCACGGGCAGGCGGTTGCCGTTCACACCGCCCAGAAAGCGGTACAGCGGCATATCCAGAGAAGCAGCGGCTGCACGGCAGGCGGCAATGGACACGGCCAGAATGGCGTTTGCGCCCAGATTGGATTTATCTTTGGTGCCGTCGGCCTTGATCATGGCAGCGTCGATGGCGTAGATGTCGGAGGCATCCATGCCCACAACAGCATCAGCAATGACGGTGTTGATGTTCTCAACAGCCTTGGTCACGCCCTTGCCCAGATAGCGGCCCTTATCGCCGTCCCGCAGCTCCAGAGCTTCAAACTCACCAGTGGATGCGCCGGAAGGTGCGCAGCCGCGTGCCACAGTGCCGTCGGCCAGAGTGATCTCCGCTTCCACGGTGGGGTTGCCGCGGGAGTCCAGGATCTCGCGGCCTACAACAGATTCAATTTCCAGATCGTTCATCTCGAAAACCTCCTGAATATCATTTCCTTCCCTGTGCTGCCCGGGGCGGGCAGACGGGTGACGGCCAATTATGATAGTTATGTCTAACTAACCAATAGTATCCTACCACGCTTTCCGGCCCGGTGCAAGAGCCGATGCGCATGTTTGTGGATGTAAACTTTTTAAGGGGCAAAAAACGGCAGCTGATGGGGCAGAACATTCCGGCAAAGCAGGAAACAGCTGGTCTTTACAGTCTGCCCACTGGCAGCAGCGGGGATGCATCATACTTATCATATTAATTTCATATGGCAGATATACTAAAATTTTTCTTTACTTTTTGTCAGGACGACTCTATACTGTTTTTGGTTTTAATATGTTTCTTTATGGTAGATAGAGGAGGATTTTCTATATGAATAAGGATCTGACGGTCGGCAAGCCGTCACAGGTTTTGTGGCAGTTCTGCCTGCCCATGTTCGGCAGCATCATCTTCCAGCAGCTGTACAACATTGCCGACAGCCTCGTTGCAGGCAAGTTCATCGGCGAGAATGCACTGGCTGCTGTGGGCAACAGCTACGAGATCACCCTGATCTTCATTGCATTTGCCTTTGGCTGCAACATTGGCTGCTCGGTCATCGTGTCCCGCTACTTTGGCGCAAAGGACTACGATGAGATGAAGACTTCGGTCTACACTTCCCTGATCGGCTCTGCCGTGCTGTGCGCCGTGCTGATGCTGATCGGCCTTGTGGGCTGCCACAGCCTGCTGGAGCTCATCAACACCCCGGAGGAGATCCTTGCGGATTCTTCGCTGTATCTGGATATCTACGTGCTGGGCCTGCCCTTCATGTTCTTCTACAACATCGCCACCGGCATCTTCTCCGCTCTGGGCGACAGCAAAACGCCCTTCTATTTTCTGGCAGTCTCGTCCCTGTCCAACATCGGCGTGGACATCCTGTTCGTGGCCGGTCTCAAGATGGGCGTAGCCGGTGTGGCATGGGCCACCTTCCTGTGTCAGGGTGTGAGCTGCGTGCTGGCCATGGTGGTGGTGTTCCGCCGCATCAGCGCCTTCAAATCCAAGAACAAGGTCGTGCTGTTCTCCTGGAACATGCTGGGCAAGGTGGCCGTGGTGGCTATCCCCAGCATCCTGCAGCAGAGCTTCGTCTCTGTGGGCAACATCATCCTGCAGAGCGTCATCAACACCTTTGGTGCCAGCGTCATTGCAGGCTACTCTGCAGCCGTCAAGCTGAACAACATGGTCATCACTTCCTTTACCACGCTGGGCAACGGCATCTCCAACTACACCTCCCAGAACATGGGCGCGGGCAAGATGGACCGTGTGCACAAGGGCTTTGGCGCAGGCCGCAATCTGGTGTGGATCATCTGCGTGCCCATCGTGCTCCTGTACTTCTTCTTCGGCCGCTTCCTGCTGCTGCTGTTCATGAATGACCCGCAGGGTCCGGCCATCGACACCGGTATGCTGTTCCTGCGTATCCTGTCTCCCTTCTATTTTGTGGTGTCGCTCAAGCTGGTCACTGACGGCATCCTGCGCGGCTGCGGCATGATGGTGCGCTTTATGATCGCCACCTTCTCCGACCTGATCCTGCGCGTGGGCATCGCCATTGTGCTGAGCAGCACTGCTCTGGGCAGCACGGGCATCTGGATGGCATGGCCCGTGGGCTGGTGCATCGGCACCGGCCTGTCGCTGGTGTTCTACTTCACCGCCATCCGCAAGGTCCTTGCAGAGTCTCCGGCCGAAGCGGAAGCAGAGGGCAAAGCTGCCGAGGCACGTGCAGAGGCCGAGTTCGCCGCAGATGCCGAAATGGAGACCCTGTAACCCTTTTGCAACTTGTGAATTGTGTTCACCTGACACACAAACAAAATGAAACAATTGAAATAGTGCACAAAACAGACCCACTGCTTTTGGCTATTTTGGCAACAAAGTCCACAAAATGCCCCTGAAAGTATGGACGGTTTGTGAATTGCGGATTTTGGCTCACAGGTCTATAATATTGATAACGAAGCAAGGTCGCTTTGAGGGAAAGAGGGCCTTGCTTCCGTTTTTATACTGAAGCACGAATGCTCCTAAGGAGGATATTCACTATGAAAAAGATGATTTCTCGTCGTAATTTCCTGGCCGCTGCAGGTGTTGTTGCTGCAGCCGGCGTTCTGACTGCATGCGGCGGTTCTTCCAACAGCACTGCTGCTTCCGCCTCTACCGCAGCTTCTGGTGCCGCTGCTTCCGGCGACACCATCAAGGTGGGCGTTCTTGGACCTCTGACCGGTGATGTTTCCGTTTACGGTCAGGCCGTTGTCAACGGCGCTACCCTGTGCCTGAAGCAGGTCAACGAAAAGGGCGGCATCAACGGCAAGCAGCTGGAGATCATCGCCATGGATGAGCAGGGCGATGCAACTCAGGCTGTTACCTGCTTCACCAAGATGTGCGATCAGGGCATCACCGCTCTGGTGGGCGATGTTACCACCACCCCGACTCTGGCACTTGCTGCCGAGAGCGCAGACTACAACATGCCCATGGTCACCGCTTCCGCTACCGCTGAGGCTGTCACCTACGATGCCGAGACCGACACCGTGAACGAGAATGTGTTCCGCGCAACCTTCACCGACCCGTTCCAGGGCATCAAGATGGCTGACTACGCTTACCAGCGGTTGGGCTACACCAAGGCAGCCGTCATCTTCCAGAAGGGCGCTGACTACAACGAGGGTCTGGCAGAGAACTTCGTCAACGAGTTCGAGAGCCTGGGCGGCACCATCGTCGATCAGGAGACCTACTCTGAGGGCGATGTGGACTACAAGACCCAGCTGACCACCATTCTGGGCAAGGGTCCCGAGGTGGTGTTCTGCCCCAACTACTATCAGGAAATTGGTCAGATCCTTGCGCAGGCCGAGAGCGTTGGCCTGACCGTTCCCTTCCTGGGCGGCGACGGCTGGGATGGTCTGGAGGGCTACGCTACCGCCGACCAGCTGAAGGATGCTTACTTCTGCGCCAACTACGCAAAGGGCTCCAACCCCGACTTTGAGAACGCCTACAAGGCTGAGTACGGCGAGGAGTACCCCAACGGCTTTGCACCTTTGGGCTACGATGCAGCCATGACCGTTGTGTACGGCATTAAGGCAGCTGAGGAGCAGGGTCTCGAGGCTGGCTCTGACGAGTACAAGCAGGCCGTCATCGACGCCATTGCCGGCGGCACCATCGAGGGCATCACCGGCACCTTTACCTTCGACGAGCACCACAACCCCGTCAAGCAGACCGCTATCCTGTGCTTCGACGGCGCAACCCCCGTGCTGAAGGAAATGTTCTGATCTGCGCCGTTCCATCCACCGGTGATGGAGCCACCCGCACAGAGCAACCCCCATGATTTTCTGGAGAACGCCGGAACAGCTTTTTTCTGGTCAGGCGTTCTCCGTTTTTTATATCAAAAAGTGTAAACGCCGCAAAGAAAGGAAGTATCCAACCATGACAGTGTTCTTTAGCCAGCTGATCAACGGCTTGTCCCTTGGCAGCATCTATGCACTGATCGCACTGGGCTACAGCATGGTGTACGGCATTATCCTGCTGCTGAACTTTGCCCACGGCGATGTCATCATGGTGGGCGCATATATGTCGTGGTTCGTCATGAACCAGCTGGGTCTTGGCCCGGTCACCGCTGTGTGCGCCACCATCATCACCTGTACGCTGCTGGGCGTGGTGATCGAAAAAATTGCCTACACCCCCCTGCGCAGCGCACCCCGCATCTCGCTGCTGATCACCGCCATTGGTGTCTCCTTCTTTCTGGAGTACACGGCAGAACTGATCCTCGGCTCGGGTGCAAAGGTGATCCCCGCCTACTATACCAACCAGACCTTCCGTCTGGGCAAGGTGCCGCTGGGTCTTACCTCCATCATCACGCTGGTAGTCACCGTGCTGTCCATGCTGGTGCTCACCTTTCTGGTGCAAAAGACTAAGCTTGGCAAGGCCATGCGCGCCGTTTCGGAGGATATGGATGCTGCCCGCCTGATGGGCATCAACGTCAACAGCACCATCTCCTTTACCTTTGCCGTGGGCTCGGCGCTGGCGGGCATCGGCAGCGTGCTGTACTGCTGCTCCTACCCGCAGGCTACCCCCACCATGGGCTCCATGCTGGGTCTGAAGGCCTTCGTTGCCGCCGTGCTGGGCGGCATCGGTTCCATTCCGGGTGCCATGATCGGCGGTATTGCCATCGGCCTGTGCGAGTGCTTTGTTTCCGCCATCGGCCTTTCCGCTTGGAAGGACGCTGTTACGTTTGCAATTCTGATCATCGTGCTGCTGGTCAAGCCCACGGGCTTCCTTGGCCGCAAGGTGCAGGAAAAGGTGTAAGGGGGCATAACGATGAAAACCAACCGTAAAACCATCAAAATGCCCGTGCGCTACCTGATGAACGCCGTGCTGGTGGCGCTGCTGTTCGTGGGGCTTTCCTTCCTCACCCAGAATGTGCTGTCCACCTACCAGAACAAGGTGCTGCTGACCGTGGGCATCAACATCATTCTGGCTGTCTCGCTGAACGTTGCCACCGGTTATCTGGGCCAGCTGCCGCTGGGCCACGCCGGTTTCATGGCCGTGGGTGCTTACACCTGCGCCCTGTTCACGAAATACAGCAATCTGCCCTCCGGTGTCGCTTTTGTCGTGGGTCTGGTGCTGGCCTGCATCGTGGCGGGCCTGTTCGGCGTGCTGATCGGCATTCCTGCTCTGCGCCTGACCGGTGATTATCTGGCCATCCTGACGCTGGGCTTTGGCGAGATCATCCGCATCACCCTGAACAACATCGATGATGTGCTGGGCTTCAAGCTGTTCTACGGTGCCAAGGGCCTGAAGAACATCCCCAAGTATTCCAACTTCGCCAATGTGTTCATCTGCGTGGTCATTACCTGCTTTGCCATCCACGCCATGATGAAGAGCCGCCACGGCCGTGCCGTGCTGGCCATCCGTGATAACGAGATCGCTGCCGAAAGCTGCGGCATCCAGACTACTTATTATAAGGTCATGGCCTTTGCATTCTCTGCCGCCTTTGCCGGTCTGGCCGGCGGCCTGTACGCCTGCTATCTGGGCGTTCTGGACCCCTCCACCTTCGGCTTCATGAAGTCCATCGAAATTCTGGTCATGGTGGTTCTGGGCGGCATGGGCTCCATGCTGGGCTCCATCCTGTCCGTGACCGTGCTTACCATCCTGCCCGAGGCGACCCGCAGCTTTGACAGCTACCGCATGGTAGTCTACTCGCTGGTGCTGGTCCTCATGATGATCTTCCGTCCGGGCGGCCTGCTTGGCAGCTACGACTTCTCCATGAGCCGCATTGTGGAAAAGATCATGAACGGCGAACTGTTCCAGAAGAAAGCAAAGGAGGGCAAGGACCATGAGTGAATACCAGACTAAGCTGCACAGTGTGCCCTCCGGCGGCTTTTTGACCGACCGCGACAAGGACAAAAAGCCCATTCTGGACGTGCGTGAGCTGGGCATCGACTTCGGCGGTCTGACCGCCGTGGATGGCTTCAACCTGATGATCGGCCGCAACGAGATCACCGGTCTGATCGGCCCCAACGGTGCCGGTAAGACCACCGTGTTCAACCTGCTGACCAACGTCTACCAGCCCACCCGCGGCTCCATCCTGATCGATGGTATGCCCACCGCCGGCAAAAAGACCTATCAGGTCAACCGCATGGGCGTGGCACGTACCTTCCAGAACATCCGCCTGTTCAAGGAACTGAGCGTGATCGATAACATCAAGGTGGGCCTGCACGAGTCCATGAAGTACAATCTGGCATCTTCGCTGATCCGCCTGCCCAACTACTGGAAGGAAGAGAAGAAGTGCACCGAGCGTGCTCTGGAGCTGCTGGATATCTTCCACATGGCAGACCTCGCCAATGTGCAGGCAGGCAGCCTGCCCTACGGCGCACAGCGCCGTCTGGAGATCATGCGTGCACTGGCCACCAGCCCGAAGCTGCTGCTGCTGGACGAGCCTGCTGCCGGTATGAATCCCTCCGAGACTGCAGAGCTGACCGAGACCATCCGCCGCATCCGCGACGAGTTCAACATCGCCGTGCTGCTGATCGAGCATGATATGAGCCTGGTCATGGGCATCTGCGAGGGCATTGCCGTGCTGAACTTCGGCCGCATCATCGCCAAGGGCACGCCGGATGAGATCCGCAACAACCCGCAGGTCATCGAAGCCTATCTGGGCAAGAAGGAGGGCTAAGCCATGGCTGATACGTTACTGAAAGTTGATAACATCAACGTCTATTACGGCAACATCCACGCCGTCAAGGACATCTCCTTCGAGGTGGATCAGGGCGAGATCGTCACCCTGATCGGTGCCAACGGTGCTGGCAAATCCACCACCCTGAAGACCATTTCCGGCCTGCTGAAGCCCAAGACAGGCGACATCCTGTACAAGGGCAGCAGCATCAAGGGCATGCGCGCCCACAAGATCGTGGAAGCAGGCCTTGCCCATGTGCCGGAAGGCCGCCATGTGTTCCTGCACATGACCGTGGAAGAAAATCTGGACATGGGTGCATACACCCAGCCTGCTTCCACCATTGCACCCAACAAGGAAAAGGTGTTTGAGCTGTTTCCCCGCCTGAAGGAGCGCCGCAAGCAGCTGGCCGGTACCATGTCCGGCGGCGAGCAGCAGATGCTGGCTATGGGCCGTGCACTGATGAGCAACGCTTCCATGCTGATGCTGGACGAGCCTTCCATGGGCCTTTCGCCGCTGCTGGTGCAGGAGATCTTCGACATCATCCAGAACGTGCACAAGGAAGGCATGACCATCCTGCTGGTGGAGCAGAACGCACAGATGGCTCTTTCTGTGGCAGACCGTGCCTACGTCCTTGAGACGGGCCGTGTAGTCATGGAGGGCACTGGTGCCGAACTGCTGACCAACGAGCGCGTGCGCAGCGCATATCTGGGCGGCTAAGCAAAAAATCGTATAAGAAAAAGGGCTGTTGAACATGCAACAGCCCCTTTTTGCAGTATTTGTTATGCCAGCAGAGCCATGATATTTGCGGTGATCAGGCCGCCTGCCGTGCCAATGACGTAGCCCATCAGAGCCATCAGAACGCCAACAGGCACCAGAGCGCCGCTGTAGGCACCAGCCAGAATGGGAGCGGATGCGGAACCGCCGATGTTTGCCAGAGATGCAACACCGCAGGTGAACATATCCAGATGGAAGATCTTTGCCAGCAGCACCAGAATGATGCCGTGGATGGCCAGGATCATAAAGCCTGCCAGGATCCATGCGGGTGCATCGGTCAGCTCCAGGAAGCTTGCGCGGGAGGCAAGCAATGCCACCACGGAGTACAGCAGCAGGTTGGACAGCTCGGTGCTGCCTGCCATGCGGCCCACGGGGGTGACAGCGCCGATCAGGCCGGACAACGTGATGAGCAGGACGGTCCAGGTGGCCTTGTCCAGGAAGGGCATTGCGCTGTTCAGGGCTGCGCCGATGTCCTGACCGAAGGCGGAGATCACCAGAGCCAGACCCAGCAGGAAGATCAGGTTGACAAAGGTAGCCTTGTCCTCGTTGGACTTTGCGTCCTCTTCCAGGCGGCGGGACACTTCATCCAGCGTGGTGGTGTCGGCCTTGACCCACTTGTTGAACTTGGGAGCAAGGTTGATGGCCCACAGCAGGAACATGACCCAGATGGAGTAGTCGATGGAGTCCACCACCAGTGCGTAGGCCATGTCAGCTTCGCCGATGTCCAGCGCAGCCTGCACGGCGACCATGTTGCCGGAGCCGCCCATCCAGCTGCCGCACAGAGCGCCCAGTGCCTTCCATGCTTCGGAGCCAAGGGGCCCCTTCATGATGGCGAAGGTGGCAATGAAGGCCAGCGAGATGGAGACGGAAGCGGCAAAGAAGCCGCCCAGCATCTTGGGACCCAGCTTGATGATCTTGCGGATGTCGCAGCGCAGCAGCATCAGGAAGATCATTGCGTACAGCAGGTTGTTTTTCAGCACGGAGTAGGCAGGCTTGGTGGCCTCCATGTCCCATGCACCCAGCGTGCAGAGAATCATGGTAATGAGGTACAGCAGAACGATAGGTGGTGCATAGTCGAAGAATTTCGACTTCGTGTAGCGTTGCAGCCACACCAGCAGTGCGGCAATGAACACCAGCACGGCGATGTAGGTGAAACCGTTTGTGATCATGAACCCAATCCCCTTTCTTTTTGTGCAATTTTTTGCGGACAATTGTCTTTACAATATCGACAATTTCGTATACAATACTACCATAGATTTCATAATCTGGCAATATTTTTTTATCGAAAGGGGTAGGTTTTTGCATGAAAATCACGGAAGTACGTCTCGGTCTGATCTCCGTGCCGCTGCGCGTGCCTTTTAAGACGGCTCTGCGCTCGGTCAGCAGCGTGGAGGATGTGATCGTAGAGATCCACACCGACACCGGCGCTGTGGGTTATGGTGAGGCACCTCCCACCGGTGTGATCACCGGCGACACCACCGGTGCCATCATCGGTGCCATCCGCGACCATATCGCAAAGACCATCATCGGCCGCGATGTGGACGACTTTGAAGACCTGATGATCGCACTGAATGCCTGCATCCAGAAGAACACCAGCGCCAAGGCTGCTGTGGATATGGCCCTGTGGGATCTGTACGGCCAGCTGTACAAAATCCCTGTGTACAAGCTGATGGGCGGCGCAAAGAAGTCCATCGTCACCGACATCACCATCAGCGTCAACGACCCCGAAGAGATGGTGCGCGATGCCCTGAACGCCATCGACCGCGGCTACGACTGCCTGAAGGTCAAGGTGGGCAAGGAGCCGGAAAAGGATATTGCACGCCTGAGCGCCATCCGCGGTGCTGTGCCCAAGGAGACCTGCATCCGCATCGATGCAAATCAGGGCTGGACCCCCAAGGAAGCCGTGCGCATCCTGAACGGAATGCAGGAGAAGGGCCTTGATCTCGAATTCGTGGAGCAGCCGGTCAAGGCCCACGATTTTGAAGGCCTGAAGTATGTTACCGAGCGCTCCTATGTGCCGGTGCTGGCCGACGAGAGCGTGTTCTCCCCGCAGGACGCACTGACCATCATGCAGATGGGAGCCGCAGACCTCGTGAACATCAAGCTGATGAAGTGCGGCGGCCTGTACAACGCCCTCAAGATCGCATCCGCTGCCGAGGTGTACGGCGTGGAGTGCATGATCGGCTGTATGCTGGAAGCCAAGATCAGCGTGAATGCCGCCGTGCATCTGGCCTGCGCAAAGCAGATCATCACCCGCGTGGATCTGGACGGCCCCGTGCTGTGCAGTGAGGACCCCATCCTCGGCGGTGCAGTGTTCAACGAAAAAGACATCACTGTTTCCAACGAGCCGGGCCTTGGCATCAAGGGCATTGAGCCGGGCAAGATCAAGTATTTGGACTGACCCTCTCAGCTTCACTTCGTTCAGCAGCTCCCCCGAAAGGGGGAGCTTTTTGCGTCTTTACAGTCAGCACAAAGAAAGCTCCCCCTTTCGGGGGAGCTGGCACAGCGCAAGCTGTGACTGAGAGGGTTTTATGCTTTGTAAGCCAGAATAGCCTTCAGGTATTCCCACACACGGGCCACCGATGCAATGTCGGCGCGCTCGTTGGGGGTGTGGACATGCAGCAGGTTCGGGCCAAAGGAGATGCAGTCCAGCCCTTCGATCTTGCCCGAGAGGATACCGCATTCCAGGCCCGCATGAATGGCAACGATCTGGGGCTTTGCACCGTACTGTGCCTCGTACACAGCAACGCAGCGGTCGCGCAGGGCGCTTTCGCGGGCGTAGGTCCAAGCGGGATAGTCGCCGTGGAACCGCACGCTGCCGCCCAGCAGCTCGGTCAGGGTCTGCAGTTTGCAGCTCAGCAGCTCCTTCGCCGAGGGCACCGAGCTGCGCAGGGAGAAGCGCAGAATGGCTTCCTGCTCGTCCATCTCGGCAACGCCCAGATTCAGCGAGGTCTCCACAAGGCCCGGCACATCCATGCTCATGGCCTGCACGCCCCATGGCATCAGCAGCAGGGCCTTGCGCAGGCGCTGGGTGGAATCGGCATCTAATGCGCTGAACGCGCCGCAGCCCTGTTCCGTGAGCTGCAGGCAGATGGCGGGGTCTGCCGTGCCATATTCGGCCTGCACCTGTGCGGCGAACTGAGCGGCAGCAGTGTGCACGCCCTCGGTGATGCCTGCGGGCAGCACCAGCGTGATGCTGCTTTCTTTGGGAATGACATTCTCCTTTGCGCCGCCGGACAGTGCCAGAGCGGCGTAGTCCACGCCATTTTCGGTCAGCAGTGTCAGCCAGCGGCCCAGCAAAGCAATGGCGTTGGCACGGCCCTTGTGGATCTCGGTGCCGGAGTGTCCGCCCACAAGGCCGATCACATCCGCCTTTACGGCGGTGCCGGTCACAGGAACACGGGCAATGGGCAGATGGCACTCGACGCGGCGTCCGCCTGCACAGCCTGCGGTCAGCACTCCTTCTTCCTCGGAGTCGATGTTCACCAGAATCCGGCCCTCAAGGTCGGAAAAATCCATGGCAGATGCACCCAGCAGGCCCACCTCCTCGCAGACGGTCAGCACCACTTCCAGTGCCGGGTGGGGAATGTCCTTTGCGTCCAGAACAGCCAGCGCATAGGCCACGGCAATGCCGTCGTCGCCGCCAAGGGTCGTGCCCTCGGCGCACACATAGCCGCCGTCTACGACCGGGTGGATGGCATCCTTCTCAAGATCCAGCGGGCAGTCGGCGGTCTTGTCGCCCACCATGTCCAGATGGCCCTGCAGGATCAGGCCCGGCTCCTTCTCGTATCCGGGTGTGGCCGGTGCCTTGATGAGCACATTGCCCATCTCGTCCTGACGGCAGGCAAGGCCGTGGGCCTTGGCGAACTGCACGCAGTAGTCGCTCAGTGCCTTTTCGTGGTGGGAGGTGTGCGGAATGCTGCAGATCTCCTCAAAGTAATAAAAAACCGAAGCTGGTTCCAGATTGGATAATACGCCCATAATGTTCCCTCTCCTTGTGCTGTATTTTAAGAAAGAAGACCGGCAGAGCTGTGAGCCATGCCGGTCTTTCGGGTCTTTACTCTGCCTGACTCAGGCAGTCGTCCATGGCGGTGAACACAGCGTCGCTGGTCATGGTAGCACCGGCAACAGCGTCCACACCGCTGGTGGAACCGGTCTTGGTCAGCTGGTCTGCCAGAGTTTCAGCAGCGGTTCCGCCCAGTTCGGGAGTCTCGCCGGATGCATCGATCTCCACACCGGTCACCCGGCCGCCGGTGACGGTGACGGTCACGGTCACATCACTCAGGCAGCCCTGAGCGCTGGACGTATAGATGCCATCCGTCAGGCTGGCGGCGTTGTCGGCAGCGGGCACAGTGCCGGTGTACTTGATGTACAGGCCGAGCACAACTGCCATAATGACAGTGACAACAGCCATGATGATAACATTCCGGGTGAGTTTCTTCATAAAAGATCAAATGCTCCCTTTTGACGTGATATATTTTTTACTTTGCGGGTTTGAAACTGTCGCGCAGGGTGACGACGCGGTTGTAAACGCCGGGGTTCTTGGAGTCCGGGGTAAAGAAGCCGGTGCGCACGAACTGGAACTTCTCACCGGGCTTTGCGTCCTTCAGGCTTTCTTCCAGCTTGCAGCCCTTGCACACAACAACGCTTTCCGGGTTCAGGTAGTCCTTGTAATCGCTGCCCTCGGGGATGGCGTTCATGTTGGCCTCGGTGAACAGCTTGTCGTACAGGCGCACCTCGGCATCCACGGCATGGGCGGCACTCACCCAATGGATGGTACCCTTGACCTTGCGGCCGTCGGCGGGATTGCCGTTGCCGGTCTCGAGGTCGGCGGTGCAGTGGATGGCGGCAATGCTGCCGTCGGCGTTCTTGTCCACGCCGGTGCACTTGACGATATAAGCACCCATCAGACGCACCTCACCGTCCACGGTCAGGCGCTTGAACTTGGGAGGCGGCACCTCGGCAAAGTCCTCGGCGTCGATCCACAGCTCACGGGTAAAGGCGACCTTGCGGGTGGTGGTATCGTTGGCTTCACGGTTGGGGTTGTTGGCTACGTCAAAGTACTCGGTCTTGTCGGCGGGGTAGTTGTCCACCACCAGCTTGACCGGCTCCAGCACGGCAATGCGGCGCTGTGCGGTCAGGTCCAGCTCGCTGCGGATGCAGGCTTCCAGCTGGCGCATATCAATGAGGTTGTCGGACTTGGAGATGCCGGCCTCCCGCACGAAGGTGAAGATCGAAGAAGCGGTATAGCCGCGGCGGCGCAGGCCGCAGAGGGTGGGCATACGGGGGTCATCCCAGCCGTCCACGATGCCCATCTCCACCAGCTCACGCAGATAGCGCTTGCTCATGACGGTGTTGGTCATGTTCAGGCGTGCAAACTCACGCTGCTTGGGGAAGGCAGTGCCGAAAATGTTCTCGATGACCCAGTTGTACAGCGGACGGTGGTTCTCGAACTCCAGACTGCACATGCTGTGGGTGATGCCCTCAATGGCATCCTGAATGGGGTGTGCGAAGTCGTACATCGGGTAGATGCACCACTTGCTGCCCTGACGGTGATGCTCGGCGTACTTGATGCGGTAGATAGCCGGGTCACGCATGTTCATGTTGGGGCTGGCCAGATCGATCTTGGCACGCAGGGTCTTTTCGCCCTCCTGGAACTCACCGGCACGCATCCGGCGGAACAGGTCAAGATTCTCTTCCGGGGTGCGGTCGCGCCACGGAGAGGGACGGGAAGGCTTGCCGGCATCGGCACCGCGGTACTCGCGCATTTCGTCGCGGGTCAGGTCGTCCACGTAGGCCTTGCCCTCCATGATGAGCTTTTCGGCATACTCGTAGCATTTATCAAAGTAGTCGCTGCCGTAGAAGATGCCGCCGTTGGGGTCGGCACCCAGCCAGTGCAGATCCTCGATGATGCTGTTCACGTACTCCTCACCCTCGCGGGCAGGGTTGGTGTCGTCCAGACGCAGGTTGAACTTACCGCCGTACTGGTTTGCAATGGACCAGTTGATGTAGATGGCCTTGGCACTGCCGATGTGCAGGTAGCCGTTGGGCTCGGGCGGGAAGCGGGTATGGATCTCGCTGATCTTGCCCTCGGCCAGATCAGCGTCGATGATGTCGGTCAGAAAGTTTTTATCTGCCATATGTTTTCCCCCTGTCAAAGGCACAAAGTGCCTATATATTCCATAATACTATATAATACACTATTCTGCCGATTTCTTCAAGAGAAAACCCTCTCAGTCTCGCATACGCTCGCCAGCTCCCCCGAGAGGGGGAGCTTAACTCCTCCAGTCACCTTCGGTGACAGCCCCCTCAGAGATGGGGCCCTTGGCAGTACGGTAAAGCTTTTCCTCTTTGCCAAAGGCTCCCTCCCCGAGGGAGCTGGCAAAGCCGTCAGGCTTTGACTGAAGGAGTTCTCCCATCCGAAAAATCCCCAATTCATGTTGTTTTCCACAACTTTTTCCCTATCCCTTGACACCGCCGTGCAAGGAGAGTATATTTTTGCATGGCATACAGCGCATTTTGCCGTGTTTAAAATAGGAGGAACCCCATGAACAGTTTAAAAGAAGCGTTCAGCAGGAAAAATATGCTGAAGAATTTAAATTTCTTCGGTGAGCTGAATCTCGGCCTGATCCTGACGGCGGTCGGCATCGTTTACTTTAAAAATCCCAATCATTTTGCATTTGGCGGCACCTCGGGCCTGTCCATTCTGCTGGCAGACCTGTTCCCTAAGATCAACGTGGGCGGCTTTATGTGGATCATCAACCTGATTCTGGTGGTGCTGGGCTTCGTCTTTCTGGGCATCAAGACCATGGGCTGGACGATCTATTCTTCCTTTGCGCTGTCCTTTTTTGTGTCGGTGTGCGAGTGGCTCTATCCCGTCAACGTTTCCATGAGCGGCGATGCCATGCTGGATCTGGTGTTCGCCGTGTTCCTGCCGGCTCTGGGTGCGGCGATCGTGTTCGACATCGGTGCATCCACCGGCGGTACGGATATTGTGGCCCTGATTCTGGCAAAATATACCTCTATGGAGATCGGCAAAGCCCTGATGGTCAGCGATATCCTCATTGTGCTGGCGGCGGCATGGCGGTTCGGCATGGGCACCGGCCTTTACTGCATCCTTGGCCTGATCGGCAAGAGCTTTGTGGTGGACGGTGCCATCGAGAACATCCGCCTGCGCAAGGTGTGCACCATCGTGACGTCCAACCCGCAGCCCATTCTGGACTTCATCATCAAGGAAATGAACCGTTCCGCTACCGTGGAAAAGGCTTACGGCGCTTACACCCACCACGAGCTGAGCGTGCTGGTGACGGTGCTGACCCGCCGTCAGGCCCTGCAGCTGCGCAACTTCCTGCGGGAGAACGACCCCCGGAGCTTTATCACCATCGTCAATTCCAGCGAGATCATCGGCAAGGGCTTCCGCTCCTTTAATTAAAGGCACGGCAGGGCCACGCCGCTATTGACGAACCGCTCCAAAAACGATATACTATATTCCGGCGGTGCAGCAGTGCCGCCGGATGCCGGGGTGTTGCGCAGTTGGTAGCGCGCCTGCTTTGGGAGCAGGAGGCCGCGAGTTCGAGTCTCGCCACTCCGATATGACAAAAAGCCACGATGAACCGTTTACAAATGCGGTTTCGTCGTGGCTTTATTTGTTGCCAGTCCCCTGAGATCCGGCTGGAAGATGCCTTATTTGTGCGTTACCGTCTCAAAAACTGTCCCTGCGCTAAAGGGCAAATGCGCACCCGGCAGCTTTCCGATTTTGTTCTTTTTTTATTTACAAACAGTACCTTGACACCGAAATATCCTTTTTATAATCTTAAAGAGTATTCTGAATGTAAGTGAATGCCGTCCCGAATCAATACGGTTTTTTCGGGCAGGACGGCAGGAAGTTTCTCCAGCGAATGTCCTGGGGGTGGTACCCTGCTGCCACAGGCAGTAGGGCGGGACCGAAGTTCCGGGCTGTTCGCAGAGAAAACTTCCTGATGGCCTGCCAAGTGAGCGCAAGCTGACGGCAATGGGAAAGGAGCAACTACCAATGGATCATCTGCAGAACGTAATGGGATACTTCGACCGGCAGCAGCCGCTGTGCGCCGAACACGACCGCATCAGCAAGGACCTGTACAAGGAGTTTGGCGTTAAAGCGGGCCTGCGCGACGAAAACGGCAAGGGCGTGCTGGCGGGCCTGACCAATATCTCCGATATCCGCGCCTTCCAGTATGTGGATGGGGTGAAAAAGCCTGCCGACGGTCAGCTGCTCTACCGCGGCTACGACGTGAAAGACCTGATCCGCGGGTCGTCCGGCAGCCGCTTTGCCTTTGAGGAAGCGGGCTATCTGCTGCTGTTTGGTGAGCTGCCCACGCAGGAAAAGCTGGAAGAGTTCTGCCGCGTGCTGGGCGAGTGCCGCACCATGCCCACCAACTTTACCCGTGATGTGATCATGAAGGCCCCCAGCCACGATATCATGAACTCCATGGCCCGCAGCGTGCTCACACTGGCATCCTACGACCCCAAGGCCGGTGATCTGGAAATTTCCAATGTGCTGCGCCAGAGCATCCAGCTGGCCGGCATCTTCCCCATGCTGGCCGTGTACAGCTACCATGCCTATAACCACTACGAAAAAGACGGCAGCATGTACATCCACCGGCCGGACCCGGAGCTTTCCACCGCAGAGAACTTTTTGCGGATGCTGCGCCCGGATATGAAGTACACCGAGCTGGAAGCCCGCGTGCTGGATGTGGCATTGCTGCTGCACGCCGAGCACGGCGGCGGCAACAACTCCACCTTTACCACCCGCGTGGTCACTTCGTCTGGCACTGATACCTACTCGGCCATGGCGGCTGCCCTGTGCTCCCTCAAAGGCCCGCGCCACGGCGGTGCCAACCTGATGGTGATGCAGATGATGCAGAACATCCGCGAAAACCTGCACGACACCGAGGACGATGAAGAGCTGGAAGCCTACCTGAAAAAGCTGCTGCACGGCGAAGCATTTGACCGCAAAGGCCTGATCTACGGCATGGGCCACGCGGTGTACTCCCTCAGTGACCCCCGTGAGGTGGTATTCAAAGGCTATGTGGAACAGCTGGCCCACGAGAAGGGCCGCGACAAGGACCTTGCCCTTTACAACAAGATCGAGCACATGGCCCCGCAGCTGATCGCGGAGGAGCGCAAAATTTTCAAGGGTGTCAGCCCCAATGTGGACTTCTACAGCGGCTTTGTGTACGATATGCTGGGCATCCCCATGGAGCTGTACACGCCGCTGTTCGCCGTGGCCCGCGTAATGGGCTGGAGCGCCCACCGCATTGAAGAGCTGCTCAGCGCAAACAAGATCATCCGCCCGGCCTACAAGAGCCTTGGCGGCACCCACGAATATATCCGCCGCAATGAGCGGGAATAACAGGGAGGATGCATGATGAGCGTGGAACTGAAACATCACCCGGAAGAATGGTTCTTCCTGCACAATTTTGATATCGACAAGGTGTTCAGCACCATCCAGCGGGCGGATTACCTGATCTTATATTACATCAAGATGCAGGCCGAACAGCACCCGGACAGTAAGGTTTATCTGGCTGACCTTGCTGCCGTTATGGGCCTGAAGGTGACAGAGCTTTCCAAGGCCGTTGAAAAGCTGCAGGACAATGGCTTTGTGGCATGGAAGACCGACCGTGAAGCGGGCCGCACCTATGTGGAGCTTTCCAGCAAGGCTGTGGAGCTGATGGCGGAGGAGCGCGCGTTCATGCAGCGCTGTTACGCCCGCCTGCGTGCAGAGCTTGGCGACGAAGAACTGCATCGTGCAGTAAGCACCATGCAGAGCGTGACGGCCATCCTGAAGGATGAACGGGAACACAGCGGCGTATAAAAACAGCCTCAACAAAAAAATGAGATAGACTTCCCCGAAAGGGGTTGCCTATCTCATTTTTGTTGTAAACTGAGGTTCTCGGATCAATAAATAAATTCTACTGAAAAAAGCCAGAGCGGCTATTTTAAATCCTTTACCGGATCAGGTTCACAAACACCGGGCAGAGCACTGCGGTCAGCACACCGGCCACCGCAATGGAAAGGCCGCTCATGGCACCTTCCACCTCGCCCATCTGCAGAGCTTTGCTGGTGCCCACGGCATGGGCCGAAGTTCCGATGCCCACGCCCTTGGCGATGGGGTCGGTGATGTGGAACATCTTGCACACCGTCTCGGCCAGCAGCGCTCCCACGATGCCGGTAACAATGACGATCGCACCGGTCAGGGCAGCAATGCCGCCCAGCTCAGCGGCCACATCCATGCTGATGGCGGTGGTCACGGATTTGGGCAGCAGGGTGGCATACTGCTCACGGGTCAGGTCCAGCGCCAGTGCCAGCGCCAGTGCGCTGCCAAGGCTCACCAGCGTGCCCACCGAGATACCCGCAATGATGGCGGCGGCGTTCTCTTTCAGCAGGTCGATCTTTTCATACAGCGGAATGGCCAGTGCCACGGTGGCGGGCAGCAGCAGATAGTTCACCGGTGCCGCGCTGGCCTTGTAGTCCGCATACGGGATGTTGCACACCGACAGAAAGATGATCACAAAGATACTGCCCAGCAGCAGCGGGTTAAAAATGGCTTTGCCTGTCACCTTATTGATAAGGGTGCCCAGTGCAAACGCGGCCAGCGTAAGCAGAACGCCCCATGCTGCGGAGCCGGACAAAAAATCATTCAGCAGCTGCGTCATTGTCAGCCTCCTTTTTCTTGCGGCCGGTCAGGGCCTGCGTGGTCTTGCCTGCACTCACCATCACCAGCACAGTGACCGGGATAATAGCAACGAGGATGGGCAACAGCATCTCGCCCATCTCTGCCCACAGTTCCATCACACCGGCGGCAGCGGGCACGAACAACAGCGGGAAGATGCCTGTGAGATAGGTTCCAACCTCTTTCACATCGTCCAGCTTTACCAGCTTGAAGTTCAGCGCTGCCAGCAGCAGCACCAGACCGTAGACGCTGGCCGGGACCGGCAGCGGCAGCACTACATGAAGGATCTCGCCCAAAAAACAAAACGCAAGAATGCGCGCAAACTGAAAAATATATTTCGTAGTAAAGTTCCCCTTTCCTCGATCAAAAGCGTAAATGGACACATCAAGGGTAAAGTATACCGCAGGAACCCCAATCCATCAACCGTGATTCTGGATAAGAAAATTTGCACATTTCGCCGAGAACTGTGCAAAAAAAGGCGCACCGGTCAAGCCGGTGCGCCTTTTTGCATGTTATCAGAAATACCGTCAGATCACATAATCATTCCCGGCCTGATCAGGCCGGGCGAGATCGGCCAGTGTGATATTGCCGAAGTAATTGGAGATCAGATCGTCCAGCCCCTTCCACATCTCGTAGGTGCGGCAGTTTGCCATGCGGGAGCAGGGGGTCGCATTGGGGGTCAGGCAGCTCACCGGCGCAAGGCTGCCCTCGGTCAGCATCAGGATCTCGCCCACGGTGTACTGCTCCGGGCTGCGGGTGAGCCGGTAGCCGCCGCCCTTGCCGCGCAAGCCCTCCAGAAAGCCGTTCTGCACCAGCACCTTAAGGATGTTTTCCAGATATTTTTCCGAGATCTCCTGCCGGGCAGCGATCTCCTTGAGAGGGACATATTTTTCAGACTGATGCTCGGAAAGGTCGATCATCACGCGCAGTGCATAGCGCCCTTTGGTGGACACGATCATAATAGTGTACTTCCTTTGTTGGTTATAGATTGAGTTTTTAACCTATTATACAACAGGGTAAATAATATTTCAATCCCACTTTTTTCAAAAAATCCATTGACAACCGCACAGAACGGGTCTATAATACCATCAAACCCACAAACAATGTTGGTATAAAGGTTTTAGAGCCAGATTGTCCAGCAGGGCACATGTGCCCATAACTGTATCAGAGAGGAAACTACAATGAGCAAGATTTATACTGCCGCAGATCAGCTGATCGGTCATACTCCGTTGCTGGAGCTGACCCACATTGAAAAGGAGCAGGAGCTGCCTGCCCACATCATTGCCAAGCTGGAATACTTCAATCCGGCCGGTTCTGTCAAGGATCGCATCGCCAAAAAGATGATCGATGATGCCGAGGAAAAGGGCCTGCTGAAGGAAGGTTCCGTGATCATTGAGCCTACCTCCGGCAATACTGGCATCGGTCTGGCCGCTGTGGCAGCCGCCAAGGGCTACCGCATCATCATCGTGATGCCCGAGACCATGAGCGTGGAGCGCCGCCAGCTGATGAAGGCTTACGGCGCAGAGCTGGTGCTGAGCGAGGGTGCCAAGGGCATGAAGGGTGCCATTGCCAAGGCCGACGAGCTGGCAAAGGAGATCCCGAATTCCTTCATCCCCGGCCAGTTCGTGAACCCGGCCAACCCTCAGGCCCACATCGAGACCACCGGCCCCGAGATCTGGGAGGACACCGACGGCAAGGTGGATATCTTTGTGGCAGGCGTGGGCACCGGCGGCACCGTGACCGGCGTGGGCCAGTACCTGAAGAGCAAGAACCCGAACGTCAAGGTGGTGGCTGTAGAGCCTGCTTCCTCTCCTGTGCTGAGCAAGGGCACCGCAGGCGCACACAAGATCCAGGGCATCGGCGCGGGCTTTGTGCCGGACGTACTGGACACCAAGGTGTATGACGAAATCATCGCCGTAGAGAACGACGATGCCTTTGCCACCGGCCGTCTGATCGGCCACAAGGAAGGCGTGCTGGTGGGTATCTCCTCCGGTGCTGCTGTTTATGCTGCCCTGCAGCTGGCAAAGCGCCCGGAGAATGCCGGTAAGAACATCGTGGTCCTGCTGCCCGATACCGGCGACCGCTATCTGTCCACCCCGCTGTTTGCAGACTGATCTTTCAAAAAGCTCGCTTCTCCCGTTCTGTGACTTCACAGGGCGGGAGTTTTTTGTTACAATGTCCCTATCAAACACTTTGGAGATTTGCTCATGAATTACTATGCTGCCCCCATGGAGGGCCTGACCGACCGGGTGTGGCGGCAGGCACACCAGAAATGGTTCGGCCCTGCTGGCAATGCCGACCGCTACTATGCCCCTTTCATCTCCCCGCCGGAGAACCGGGTGCTCATTAAAAAGAAGATGGCCGAGCTTGCCCCTGCGGCAAACCCCGGCGCACCGGTGATCCCGCAGCTGCTGGCAAAGGACGGCGAACTTGCCGCATGGATGATCGGCGAGCTGCGCGGCCTTGGCTACACCGAGGTAAACCTGAACCTCGGCTGTCCTTCCGGCACCGTCACCGCCAAAGGCAAGGGTTCCGGGATGCTGCGCGACCCCGTCAAGCTGGACGCTTTTCTTGCCGCCGTATTTGCCAATGCGGAAGGGCCTATCTCGGTCAAGACCCGGCTGGGCGTGGAAAAGCCGGAAGAATTTGCTGCCATTCTGGACATCTATAACCGGTATCCCATCTGTGAGCTGACCATCCACCCGCGTGTGATGCGCCAGCTCTACCGCGGGCAGGCCGACCGTGCCGCTTTTGCTGCCGCCCTGCCCGGGTGCCGGATGCCCGTGTGCTACAACGGCGATGTGACCACCGCTGCGGACCTGCACATGCTGGAAGAGCAGTATCCGCAGCTGCCCGGCATCATGGTGGGGCGCGGCATCATTGCGGACCCTGCCCTGTTCCGGGTGGCGCGCGGCGGTGCGCCCGCCGCACGGGAAGAGCTGCGCGGATACCTTGACGACCTCTACCACGGATACTCCGAACTGTTCGGCAGCGCCGGGTGCGCGGTGAGCCGCATGAAGGGACACTGGTTCTACCTCATTCACAAGTTTGAGGGGGCCGAAAAGCTGGAAAAGCAGCTGCGCAAGGTGCGGGAACCGTGGGAATATGAGGTCGTCGTAAACCAGATCTTTACGCTGCCGTTCCGACCGTAACGGTTGGAATGGCCTCCGTTTCGCTCTGGCCATCTTCAGCGAAAATTTTATTTTATATAGTTGCAATTCAGAAGGATCTGCGGATTTTTCTGAATTGCGTTTTCACCGGAGGGGCTGTAACGGTAAACGGCATCTGCATTCTATTATGAAAAAGCCCCGCCATCATAGCGACGGCGGGGCATGAGCAGACAAGCGATATCAGACGTTCAGATAACTGCGCAGCATGGCCTGCAGCAGATCGTCACGATCCACCTTGCGGATCATGGAACGGGCATTTTTATAGGTCGTGATGTAGGTGGGGTCTTCGGACAAGATATAGCCCACCAGCTGATTGACCGGATTATAGCCTTTTTCCTTTAAAGCATCGTACACCTGCTGTACGATCTCATGGATCTCATAGTCCTTTTTGTCGTGGATCGAAAAAATAGCGGTCTCGCCACTCACGGAATACACCCCCTTAGGAAGAACTACATTCATTGTACACGAATTGCGAGGAAACTTCAAGCTAAACAGACCGGATTTGCACAGTTTGCATAAAATTTCCGGTCCTGATTTTGCAGGCTGACGGCCTGCACCGCCGCAAATGCGGCAGAAGGAGGGCCTTTATGCTGTATGGCATCGGCTGCGACCTGTGCGAGATCGCGCATCTGGAAAAAAGCCTTACCGGCGCACACGCTGCAGCCTTTATCCGCCGGGTGTACGGCGAGGCCGAACGCGCTGCGCTGAGCCTTGACGAACCACTGCCCGCCGGGCGCAGCGCCGCCCACCGGCTTGCCAGCGCCGCAGCCAACTTTGCCGCCAAGGAAGCCTTTTTAAAGGCGGCAGGCACCGGCCTGCGGGAGCCGTTCTCCCTGTGTGAGATCGAGGCTGTCCGGCTGGAAAGCGGTGCACCTGCCTATCATTTTTCCGGCCAAACGGCGGAATGGATGCAGGCCCATGGCCTTGCCGCCCGGCTTTCTCTGAGCCACGAGGGCGGCATGGCGCTGGCCTTCTGCATACTGGAAACTCTATAAGCCTTTGTGCATACAATGGAATATCCCCTGCGCTGCATAACCGGCGCGCAGCCGGCTCATACTGAGATCAGACGAAGATGCGCCGGACGCATCACATAAGCGGGGCGCATCCTCCAAATGCAGGGAGGGAGATTCCATGGAGGTACACAGAGGAGAAGTTTTTTACGCAGACCTTTCGCCGGTGGTGGGGTCGGAGCAGGGCGGCGTGCGCCCGGTACTGATCGTGCAGAACGAGATCGGCAACCGGCACAGCCCTACCGTGATCGCTGCGGCCATTACATCCCGGCTGGACAAAGCCCGCCTGCCCACCCACATCAATATCCGGGCAGCGGATACCGGCCTTGCCAAGGACAGCGTGGTGCTGCTGGAGCAGATCCGCACGCTGGATAAGCACCGCCTGCGGGAGCGGGCCGGGCAGATCACGCCGGAAGATCAGAAACGTGTGGATCAGGCTTTGGATGTAAGCCTGGGGCTTACTTCATATTAAGGGGCTGTTGCAAAACAGCTCTCTGAAAAGATCATGCACAAAACCCGGAACCTTTTTTCGGCCAAAACGGCTCAAAAAGGCTCTGGGTTTCTGATTTTACGCTGTTTCTTTGTGCAAACTGCGATCGTTTTTTCATTTTCCAGCTTAATTTTTTTGAAAAGGCGCGCGAAGGCTGGTTATTCCCGCCAGAAAATGCTATACTTTTCTGCAGAATGGTTGTGCTGTCGTGTGCAGCATATGCAGGTTTTATGATGATATCGGAGGGCTGATTATATGATCATCCAGAGCAAAAAAGTATGGATCGCCGACCAGTTCATTTCTGCCGCAGTCGAGCTGGAGCAGGGCAAGATCACCGGCATCTTCCCCTATGGTGAAAAGCAGGCCGATGTGGACTATGGCTCCGAGCGCATCGTGCCCGGTTTTATGGATATCCACTGCCATGGTGCCTACGAGTTCGACACCAACGACGCAAAGCCGGAGGGCCTGCGCTACTGGGCAAAGCATATCGTCTCTGAGGGTGTGACCAGCTTTCTGGCCACAACCGTCACCCAGAGCGTGGAGGTGCTGACCAACGCCGTGGCCAATGTGGCCGACGTGATGGAGGGCAGCTACGAAGGTGCCGAGATCCTTGGCATCCACTTTGAAGGCCCTTACCTCGATATGAAGTACAAGGGCGCACAGCCTCCGGAGTACATCGCAAAGCCCAGCGTGGAGCAGTTCAAGCACTACCAGCAGGCAGCACGCGGCCACATCCGCTATGTGACCCTTGCACCGGAACACGACGAAGGGTTTGCACTGACCCATTACCTGACCGAGCACGGCGTGGTGGTCAGCATCGGCCATAGTGCCGCCACCTATGAGCAGGCCGTGCTGGCCTATGCCAACGGTGCCCGCTCCATGACCCACGTGTACAACGGCATGTCCCCCTTCGCCCACCGTGCCAACGGTCTGGTGGGCGCAGCCTACCGCATCCGCACCATGTACGGCGAGATCATCTGCGACGGCTGCCACTCCACCCCTGCTGCCCTGAACAACTACTTCATGAGCAAAGGCCCGGATTACGCCATCATGATCTCGGATGCACTGATGGCCAAGGGCACCCCCATTGGCAGCGAGTACATCTTTGGCGGCAACCATATCACCATCTACCCGGACGGCAGCGCCCATCTGGACAACGGCACGCTGGCCGGTTCCACTTTGAACATCAACAAGGGCCTGCGCATTCTGGTGGAGGAGGCCATGGTGCCCTTCAACTATGCACTGAACGCCTGCACCATCAACCCGGCACGCTGCCTGCATCTGGATGACCGCAAGGGTTCCATCCAGATCGGCAAGGATGCCGACCTTGTGGTGCTGGACGACAACTACGATGTGCTGCAGACCTACTGCATGGGCAAGGCCCAGCTGTAATTTCTGGCTGACGCGAACAAAGGATGTGTTAAACCAGTTATGATCCAGATCGCCTTCTGCGACGATGACCAAACAGTTCTGGCCCAGCTCTCTGCCCTGCTGGAAAAATATCGCGCCCAGCGCTGTGTCCAGATCCAGTGCACAGCCTTTCACAGCCCGCTGGATCTGCTGGCCGAGATCGAAAAGGGCACCCGGTACGATATCCTGTTTCTGGATGTCATCATGCCGGCCGAAAACGGCATTACCGCCGCCAAGGAGATCCGGCAGTACGATAACGTCGTCAAGATCATCTTTCTTACTTCTTCCGCCGAGTTTGCAGTGGAATCCTATGTGGTGGGTGCCTATTTCTACCAGCTCAAGCCCATCTGGGAGGACAGCTTTTTCCGTCTGACGGATTCGGTGATCGCCGAGTGCCGCCGCGCCGATCAGCGCAGCCTGATCCTGCGCTGCAAGACCGGCATCTCCCGCATCGATCTGGACCAGCTGCTCTACTGTGAAGTGCTGGGCCGCACTGCAGGATGCCACCGAGCTGGTCGTCACCCTGCCGCTGCTGCTGGCACTGGTGCACTGGATCGTGCCTTCGGTGCGCGCGCTGTCGCACTCTTCGCTCAAGCTGCAGCTGCAGTTCGGCGTGGACGGCAGCGCAGGCTTTTACCGCATTGAAAAGTCCGGCACCTTGCTCCGCCTGAAGGCAGAATAAAATCACAGTGCGCATTCGTTCCACCCTTAATACGCAAAACACCCCTCGGCTTCCGCAGCAGGAAACCGAGGGGTGTTTGTTATGCTTTATTTGTGTCGGGTCAAGCCCTTACGCCATTACTTGCGGGGATTCTTGATCGCAGCCTGGGCGGGCGATAAAATTGCAGAGTTCTCCTTTCCAGAAATATCATTTCATTTTTCGTTGCGCCCGTGGTTCTTTTTTGTAAGCCCCGCGTATGCGGGGAAAAGCCCTGCGCGGTTTTCAAGTCCACGTCGATGCCGGGATCACCCCCGCATGTGCGGGGAAAAGTTTTCGGCCCATCTGGGGGGTTGAAAAAACCCCGGATCACCCCCGCATGTGCGGGGAAAAGCTGGCACTCTATAACGAGCTGAACAACCACCAGGGATCACCCCCGCATGTGCGGGGAAAAGTAGAATGTGTCATAGATACCGTTGGGATGAGGGGGATCACCCCCGCATGTGCGGGGAAAAGGAATAAGCTCCAGGGATGGTCAGCAGTTCACCAGGATCACCCCCGCATGTGCGGGGAAAAGATTCGCAGGGCAAAATGCGCGGGCTGAACGACAGGATCACCCCCGCATGTGCGGGGAAAAGGCTACTGGCGCATGTACAAGCAGAGCCTGCTGGGGATCACCCCCGCATGTGCGGGGAAAAGTCGCCTGTTTTTTTGTTCACGCCTAAACCCTGAGGATCACCCCCGCATGTGCGGGGAAAAGAGAGGTATTCGGCTACCAGGAAGCCTGGGCCGAGGATCACCCCCGCATGTGCGGGGAAAAGACTAAAAAGATCCCGTAGCACCGTGCCTCCTGTTGCTATTGTACCGCTGTTTCCTTCAGTTTGCAATAAACCTGTTGTATCAGACGGCAGTCCGGCAGGGCGCGATGCTCCACTTTTTCTGCCAGCTGAAAATGCTGTGCCAGCGTCACCAGCTTATAATTTGCGATCCTTGTAAGGTTTCGGCGGGCAAGTTGTGCAAGGTCGATCTGGCGGTTGGTCGGTGCCGGAAAGCCATATCGTTTGCAGGTCATGCGCAGAAACTCCAGATCAAAGGCAATATTATGTCCCACCAGTGGGTCTTTGCCAATAAACAACAAAAAGCTATTCAGCGCTTCCCGTGGTTCTGTTCCCTGCTGCAATTCCGCAGCGCTGAGTCCTGTCAGGGCTGTGATCTCTGCCGGAACGTTTTCTTCCACGCAGACCAGCATGGTCAGCTCCTCCACCGGTACACCGTCCCGGACCCGCAGCGCTCCATATTCGATGATGGAATCGGACGCGGCTGCTCACATTGCCCACATAAACGCCCGTGTTGATCTCGCACAACCATTTGGACAGATCCCCGCGCAGTTTTGGCGGGCAGTTCGTCATGGTGAGAACTACGATGTTTCATCACCCTCTTCTTCAAAATAATTGATGCCGTTGGCCACAGTGCCCACTTTGTTGTCCCACAGATAAACAGCTTCCGGCTCCTGTTCCCGCTCATCCGCATTCAGGAGCAGATACCGGATATCGTGCACCATGCGCTCCAGAATATGATGCTCTACCATGGCATCCCGCACCCGGCGGCGCACTACGGCCGGCAGGTCGTCCGGAGCCTGTGCCGCCACTTCAAAGGCGATGGGAATGGTCACCTCGGCCTTGTACAGGTCGGCAATATCGTACACAAAGGAGCACTCGTGCCCCACATGAACAAAGCCAAGACCCGGGGCGCAGCCCAATGCCACGATCACCGCGTGCGCCAGACCGTACAAACAGGCGTGCCCGGCAGAAAGCGCCTGATTGACGGCATCTCCCGATGCAAAATCCTCCGGGCGGTACAGTCGGCCGCTCCACGGAACACCGGTATCCTTGGAAGCTTTGCGGTATACCTGCCGCACACGGCTGCCCTCGCGTCCCCGCAGCTGCTGCATCGTCAGCCGGGAGATATCTTCGTCCGGGAAACGGAGCTGATACATCTTGCGTACCACATCCAGGTGCTTGCGGGTGTTGCTGACAAGCTCTGCCTGCCGCAGCAACAGCTGCGAGTGGGTGGTCAGGGGACGGCCATGGGCGTAATACCGCACACCGTGCTCACCTACCCAGACAGCACCCACGCCCGTGTCACCCATAAGTTCCATGGCACGGTGGGTCACCCGTGTACCCGGCCCCAGCAGCAGCACCGAGATGCCCGCCGCCGGGATCTGAACGATCCCTTTTTCGTCTGTAACGGTGATTGCGCCGTCCTGTCGGCCAAGGGTGCAGTGTTCCAGATACAGAAAGGTCATCCGGTCTTTCACCTGCGGCAGCGCCTGCAGGTCCGGCCGGATCATGCCCGGCATCTCGTCCATCTCAGTTTCCTCCGCGCATAACGGTCATCAGTCCAAGGCCATAGGCCTTGCCGCGCCCCATGCCCTGACACAGCAGTGCCCGGAACTGCTCTGCATCGGTCACCTGCAAAATGCCCTCATAGGTCACTGCCAACAGGGTCACCGGCCGGGTGCCGTGCTTGGCAAAGTGCTGCCACTGCACCCGGGTCACGGTAAATTCCTCCTCCCGCAGGGCAAAGCCGTGCTTTGCGGCGCGCTCCAACAGCCACTGCTTCTGGTACTGTGTCGTGCAATGTGCGGCTACAGTTCCCCGCGCTGCGTGGTTTTGGGGGTCTTTGCAGCTTTTGGTGGGGTTTGCAGTCAGCCGAAACTGCCAGCAACTGCCCGGCTCCACCCGCCGCAAAAGCGGGTCGTAGCTGCGGGTCTCCGCAGCCGCTCCGGTGCCAAACTGCTCCACCACGCCGGACAGCTCTGGCGCATCTTCGCTGAGCAGCAGCAGATACAACCGCTCTCCCAGACGATCCAACCGCCACAGTCTGCGGCGGCGCTCCCCTGCAAAAGCGCTTTCCACTGCGCCATGCAGTTTTTGCGGTGCCGACAGCGCAGCCATGGTGCTGCGGCGGGTTGGATCTAGTTCTACCCGTGATAAATACATTCTCTCGCTCCCTTTTTACAATTCCCGGAACGGATCGTGCTCCGTAGTCTCCGGGCTGTCCGGCACTTTCTGCCAAAGCTCCCGTACCGAGCGGTAGCCGTACTGCCGATGATGCGGGTCAAAGCTCACCGGCATATCCCGCTGCGGAGCCGTGCCCGGCTCCAGCGGGTCGGCGTCCAACAAGATCCGGCTCTGCCGTCCCGGACACAGGGGCGGTTCCGCTTGCAGCACCTCCTGCAAGCTGCCCGGGCGTACTCCCAGACAGAGCGGCAGGGTAGGCGGGCAGCAGCGGCGGCCGAGATACAGCGGAAAGGCCGGGTGTAGCAGCGCCTGCTGCAGCTGCTGCAAAAGGGCGGCATCCTCGCTTTCAATACCGGCCAGAAACACGGCGTCCTGCAAATAATGGCGGTAGGTCACATAAGAGGTCTTTTCATCCTGCGTCTTTGCCGTGTGGTAGTCCACCAGCAGCTGCCCTTCCCGCTCCACGCGGACGCCAAACCGCAGCCCGGTCAATCGGAGCAGTGCTTCGCGCTCGTCCCGCCGCAGCCCCAGAGCTGCCGCCAAAAGGCCGATCACGCCGCTCTTGGTGGGTTCACGGCCCGTCTTGCGGGTCTCAAATTTGGAGTCCGCGCCCCACGCCTGTAAAGGCGCTGCCAGCCGAAGCAACAGCGTTGCCATTACCCCACCTCATTTCCGGCAAGTGCATCCCGGACAGCCTTTTCCAGTGCGTCCAGCATAGCCTTTGCCGTCTGCGCCGGAGCCAGTTCCTCCAGCCCGCTGCCCACGGTAAAGCTTTGCGCCGGGGCCTCGGCAAAGCTGCTGTACATCTGCTGCGCATACTGTGCCAGTGCCGCCTTGGAAGGCGCGGCATACCCCTGCGCACTACGGGGCACGGCACGCTCGAATGCGCCGCACAGGTTCACCGGCTGATCCTCCCGCAGGGTCACATATACCGCATCCGGCAGAGTGCGGTTTGCAAAGGTGTTCTGCTTGCCGGTGGGCATGGAGAAGAGGAACGCCTCACCAAAGGCCCGCACCGTTTCCGCGGTCTGCGCTGCACCCAGCTGCCCGGCCAGCTCCATCACGTTCACTGTGGCATAGCGGTACAGGGTGGAGGAGTTGTACTCCACCGTGCCCAGATGGCCTGCACCGGCGTTGTCCTCTGCTTGACAGTCATCCACGGCGGTAAAGTAATCGTACTCGTTCTGCACAGCATGAGTGGAGATGCTGTGCGCCACCTGCGCAGCGGCGTCATAGTTCAGAGAAGGGTCATCTGCCACCATGCGGCCAAACAGCGCCATGTCCATCGAGGGCGCTGCTTTCAGGGCATCCCGATACTGCTTTTTATCCGCAGAGCCCTCCACAGCCAGCTCTGCCAACGCCTTTGCCTGCGCAGTGCTCATGAAGAACAGCGCCTTGGTGCCCTTATCGTCGCTCTTGATGCCCGCATTCTCCAGCGCTTTTTTTGCCAGCTTGTCCGCATCCAGTTCCGGGGCCAGTGCAAGGATCTGCGCCTTCACCAGTTCTGCGGCCTTTTTAGTGCGCTTGCCCACGTCCAGCCGGGCGTTCTCCGCAAAGGCAGCGCGCATGGCGTGCTTCCACGCCTGTGAGGAAACTCTGGCGCGGAGCACACCGCCGTACACTGCCGTTTTTGGGCTGCCGGTATCATCCCGGTTGATGCAGCTGGGCGGGACGGTCTGCAAAATGTGGAAATCAACATACAGGCGCTTATTCATGATCAATTCTCCTTTTCTTTCTCATCCGGTGCAGGCTTCGGGTCGCGGTACAGGTCCTGTCCCCACCGCAGACGGACATTGGCGGGGGTCTGCGCATATCGCGGGTCGGTGCATTGCAATTCATACAAGTCTGCCGCAAGCTGCGGATAGTCCAGCGGGATGCCGCCATCCTTTGCCGCGCTCAGCAGCTGGATCATGCCCCGCAGATGGTAGCTGATCTCGGTAATTTCTTCTGCGGTGGCCAGCGCATTGAACCGCCGGAGCACACTGGCCTCGGTCCAGTCCTGTCCGGCACTGTTCCGCTCTGCCAGCTGCCGCACCGCACGCCCCAGCGTGTTGCCGGGGCAGTTCATGGGGCGGTCGTTCCCCTGCTGATGCATAGCATACAGGGTCAGGGCAAGGTAGACTGCCCACTCTGCCGCCGAGGGAGCACTGCGGCCCTGAAAGCTTTCCGGCATTTCCAGCAAAAAGCTTCCCCACAGTTCCGGCAGATCGCCGGGTGCGTGGCCGATGCCCCGACGCAGCTTTGCCAGTTCTGCCCGCCGCTGGTTGTCCGGCAGAGCCTGAAGCCTGTGCAGCTGCTGCGCCGCATACAGTTTGACGTCCTGTGTTTTCATACAATTCCCCCTTTATGGTTCTGTTTTGGGATAGATTTCCCAAAGCCTTGTGCGGAAACGATTATAGGCCTTTGGCGAGGTATACAGGATGGTGCGCTCGGTCTTTTTATCCTTATCCACCACAATGCGGTGTCCCTTCAGGGCGGCATTTCCGGCCTCCATCACCATCTGTTTTCCCAGCTTTTCCGCGATGTTTCGCACCTGCGCCTGCCAGCGCAGCGCTGCCTCATCCGGGTCGTCCTGCTCCGGGTCGATTGCCTGCAGCCACTGCCGAAAAGGCTGATCCACTGCAAAGTAGAATTGTGCACGAACCGCGCCGCCTGCATTTTCATTCCGGTCACCGGCGGCAATTGCCAGTTCCTGCGCAAAATGTCCGACCAGCGCCGCTGTCTGTTCACAGCGCTCGATTTCTCTGACGATCCGACTCTGCCATGGACGCCCTATCTCATCCAGAATCCCTGCCTGAAAGGTCAGGCTGTCGCTGAAAGAATCATTTACAAAGAAGTCCTTATCGCCATATTGGACACCGGAGATGCGAAAATGTACCTTTCTGCGGGGATCCAGAAGTTTCAATCTCTTTTCCTGCAACTTTTCGATCCAGCATACAACGCCCGGGCGATGCCCGCTGTCCTGACAAAAGACAGCCGGGAACTCCCGCCAGAATTGTTTAGCCGGGTCATGACGACAGGGCACAAATACCACCGGTTCATTTTTCTTGATTGGCATCGTGCGCCAGATGGTCATCTGTTCGGCAAAGACGTTTTCTCTGGGGAAGAAATCTCCTCCCAGCAGACAGAACCCATCCACATTCTCCCCTGTCCTGTGCAGCAACAGCCTTCTGGATTGCAGGGTGAGCAGCTGTGCCGGGTTGTCCGGGCAGCAAATTTCTGTCCGTTCCGCGCTCTTTGGTGCTTCCAATTCCCAACAGGGCTTGCTTTCGCCCCAGCATTCCCGGCTGTCGCGCAGCAGCGTCAGGTTCAGCATCAGGGTCTCGTACAGATTATCGCCCTGTGCCTGAATAAACCCGATTTTGCCCAGCCACCCGGCTCCTACTGACGGAAGTCCCTTTCCTTTTGGCTTCGCGGAGGTGTCATCATAGCCGTTCACGCACAGCAGCCACCGCGCCGCCTGCGGATAGCTCAGCTGCTCCTTGCTCTGCCCCGCATACAGTGGAAAGAGCCGGAGTTTATTGCTGCTTTCCGACATTTCACCGTTGAGTTTGGCCGCGCCGTATTCCGTGCCGATCTTTGCCTGCGGCACCTGCCAGAAGGGGTGTGTCGGGTGGAACAGCCAGAAGCGGTCCTTCCACTGCTCCAGGTAGTCCCGGACAGGCTCTGCCGGGAAATGCCCAAGCTGCCACAGCTCGCTCCAGCGCTCCAGTGCATCATCGCTCTGTGCCAGCGGTTGGGGTTTTCCCTTTGCATCCACCCGGGAGAACACGGTGAACAGCACCGCCAGCAGCAGCCGCAGCACGGCGGCGTTCTGGGTGGGCATCTCGCCCGCAAGGTCCACATAATCCTGCGCCGACACCAGCGCCTCGGTCAGGGACACCTCCCGCACCGTGTTGTCCCGCAGCCGCACCCGTATCCACGGTTCGGTCAGCAGGTTGAATTCAATTTCCTTCATCCGTTTCCTCCTTTTGGTAGGTCAGGCCGTTTTCACGGTCATAACAAAGTTCCATGCCCGCAAGCCGGGCAGTCAGGTTTTCATCCAGCAGCAGGATCAGTTCTCCGTACAGCAGCGGCGACAGCTGCCACGCCGCAAGGCGGCTGCGGTTATCCGCTTCCAACTCCCGGATGACCCTATCCACCTTCCACGCTTTGCCGAACACCGCCGGGAGCCGCAGCTTCTGCCGGGCAATCTTCAGTGCCGTTTCCGGCGGGGGCGGGCTGTCAGCAGCTACGGCGCTGCCGCCCTCCTGCCACGGCAGAAAGTGGATGCTGCCGTCTGCCCGACACTGCATTACAAGCACCTCTACCGAGGGGTCGCCGTCCCGCACTGCTGCCCGCGCCGCCGGGTCGGAGCGGGCACCCTCGTTCTGCATCCAGTCGTCCAGCGTATTCAGCTGCGCCAGCCGGTGCGTTTCCGGCTGCGGCACAAGGTACACCTCGGCGCGCGCTTTCTTTTTCTCCTGCGTCTGCTCATATACGCAGCGCATTTCCTCCCCCTGCGCTCCACCGGGAGCTTCCCGCTCCCAGCCGTAGACCTGCTGCACCAGCGGAGAGATTTCCTCCGGCAGCCGGATGCTCCGGGGCAGAAACTTCCGGGTGCGCCAGAGCAACCACTGTCCATATACCGCCTCGCTGCCCGCGTCAAAGGCATCTTCCCCGGTGTCCAGCACCGCGCAGCAGGCCTGCTGCAATGGGGCGGGGCGGCTGCGGCGGTGACGGTGCAACCGTCCGATGCGCTGCAACAGCAGATCCATGGGGCAAAGCTCTGTAACAAGAACATCCAGATCAATGTCCAGCGACTGCTCCATTACCTGCGTGCCCACCACGATCAGGTCGTTCCGGCGCTCCGGTGCAGAGCCCTTGCCAATGCGTGCCATCAGCTGGTTTTCCCGCGCTGCGCGGTCCGGCATCAGGAACTGCGCATGGAACAGCTGCACCTCTTTGTCCGGCAGGCTTTCCCGCAGCAGCTGCGCGATCTTCTGCGCTTTTTTGACCGTGTTGACGATCACTCCCGCGCAGCCGCCCTCTGCCAGCTTCCGGCGCAGCAGCGCGGGCAGCTCCGGCTCTGTGAGCGTGGTCAGCTGCACCGTTTTACCGGGTGCGTCTGGTGGGATGGCCGTCTGCTTTACCTCTGCGCCGTCCGTCCATGTCAGCAGCGGATAGCCGCAGCTGGTTTTCCATGGGGCGTCCGGGACAGCCTTTTTCTGCTGGTAAGCCTCGACCAGTTCCGCGCGCCGCCGGGCAGGCAGGGTGGCTGACAGCAGGATGACCGGCACCTTGTACCAGCCCAGCCATTCCAGTGCCCGGTCCAGGTAGCAGTTCATGTAGGTATCGTAGGCGTGGCACTCGTCAATAATTACCACCTTGCCTGCAAGCCCCAGATGCCGCAGCATAACGTGCTTCTGGGCAAGTGCCGCCAGCAGCAACTGATCCACTGTGCCAATCACAAAGTTTGCCAGCAGTGCCTGCTTGTTTCCCCGAAACCACTGGTGTACCTGCACCTGATGCGCTTCCTGCGCGTCCTCCTCCAACTGCACCCCGCGCCCCTGCAGCCGCAGATAGCACTCGTTCAGTTCTGCCATGCCGTGTGCCAGCTTTATAGCCTGCGGCAGCGTCTCCTCAGACTGTGTGTCTGCCCAGCCAAGCAGCCGGGGAAAGATGCCGTTTGCCGTGGCCTGTGTGGGCAGCCCGAAAAAGACACCACCCAGCCCGAACCGGCTGGCCATGACCTCCGCAGCGGCCAGCGCCGCCTCGGTTTTACCCACGCCCATCTGTGCTTCCAAAATCAGGATGCCCGGTTCCGCTGCGGTATCCACAGCCTCCAGAACAGCCCTCTGCACCGCATTGGGCGCAAAGCCGAACCGCACCGCAAACTCCTGCGGGTCTGCGATGCCCGGCTGTGCCTCCCACGGGAAGGGCAGCGCCAGTTTTTCCCAAGCCCTGTCCACCCGCGCCGGGTAATCCTCCATGCTGCCCAACTTCTCTACCGGGATCAGGGGAAAGTATTCCGTATTGCTGGCGATCCAGTCTGCCATGATCAGAAGCCCGGTCAGAAGCACTTCCTCCTGCGGATTCAGATCATCCAACTCCGCTGTGTCGTCAAAGCCACAGTCCTGCAAAACAGTCATGAGCAGTTCTGTCCAGAAGTCCTCCCAGACCTTTTTCTGTCCCTTGGGGTAGTAGTTGCTCTCCCAACCCTCTAACTGATCATCGACCGCCGCGCAGCTCTGTGGCTTGCCGTGGTGCGCCCCCACAATGGAGGCGATCCCGCCGGGGCAGTCATCCCACAGCAGGACTGCCTCGCCCGCCCGGGCATGCGGCGACTCCCGGCGGTTCTGTTCAGGACAGTCCAGTGGCGTCAACGTTTCCAGCCGCTGCCGCGCCTCCGGCAGGGTGCGCAGGATATTTGCCTGAAAGGCTACCGTAGCCTTGCCTATATCATGGATTCCACCCAAAAACCGGGCATGCGCGAGCAACGCTTCCTCGCGCTCAAAGCCCATGGCCCGTTTTACGCTTTCGGGGAGCCACTGCCGGACTAGCCGCTCCATGATGCCCGCCGTATCCCACAGATGCATCCAGAGCGGCAGCCACAGGCTGGTATTTTCCGGGTCCGTTTTACCGGCCAAAAACCTTGTTTTATTCAACGTCCTTCGCATTTTTGCTCCTTTTCCGGTGTGTGCCTTCCATGTACCGAGCATAACAGATAATGTGTACTATAATCCGTACTTTTTGTATTTTATCTCCGCAAATGAAAAAAGCGGCACACCGGGTCGTGCCTCATCAAAACGAAAGTGTCCTCGCAAGGTAAAGAAACCTGCTATTTATAGCCCGGTTCCGTTTTCTGTTTCAAAGATACGCTTCTGCCCTTCTGCTGTCAATGACTCTGCGCCAATTCATCAAAGCTACAAAAAACGATTTCTTTTTTGTATAAAAAGCCGCCCCGGCTTCCATTGCGGAAACCGGGGCGGTTCGTTTATTTTATTGGTGCTTTTTTAAGCGCTCACGCAATCACTTGCGGGGATTCTTGATGGCAGCCTGAGCGGGTGCCAAAATTACAGAGCGTTCGCACGTACTCACATCTGGTACAGTGCCACCATCAGCGGCATCGTGACGATACACAGCAGGGTCGTTACCACATTGATAGCGCTGGCGTAGTCTGCATCTTTGCCGTACACCTGCGCCATCTGGGTCAGTGTGGACGCGGACGGTGTGCAGATGGCAAGCAGTGTAACCAGCAGTATTGTTCTGCCCTCCGGCACTAGTGCTGCAAGGCTGCTGTATTTCAACAGTACGATTCCTATCAGCGGGATGCCCACCAGACGCAGCAGCGTGATCCACCATAGTCTGTGATAGCTTAGCAGTTTTTTCAGGTCCATTTCTGCGATCAGCATACCGAGTATCAGCATTCCCATTGGACCAACCATACTGCTGATTGAATCCACCGCATCCTGCACAGGTGCAGGCAACTGGATCCGCAGCAGGAACAGCAGCACCCCAGCAAAAATGGCGATCATGTTGATATTGGTCAGAATCTTTTTCAGGTCGATTCCTTTTTCTCCGCAGAGCTTCATTTTAGCATGGCTCCACAGCAGAAAAAGCTGCACCGAAAGAAATGCGCTGGTGTAAATGACCCATTCCTTGCCCAGAATGGCCGTCACAATGGGAATAATAAGGTTTCCTGCATTGGAATAGATCAGCGAGGTTTCCTCTACACCATCCAGTTTCAGCACCTTGCCCAGAAAGCCGACCACCACGATCAGTACCAGATGCAGCAGCACTGCCGTAGCCAGTGCCAGCAGCAGACCGTTCAGAATCTCGGGCTGATACTTCACCTGAAACGACGAGATGATCACACATGGCATGACCAGATACAATGAGATCATGGAGAGCACCTTGCTGTCCCGACTGCGGACGATGCCGCAGCGCACCAGCACAATGCCCAGAGCCATGACCAAAAA
>OBIA01000176.1_pt1 | contig 48547 bp, 37 predicted proteins | sample 1519911 | NCBI WGS metagenome assembly OBIA01 (sample SAMN04209236, study PRJEB22552) | human gut metagenome | biome: gut; material: feces | host: Homo sapiens | place: USA: Oklahoma | reverse complement strand
CCTCCTGACCCATGGCGCGCTCGGACACCTTTGCGCAGAAGTCCTTGGCAACCTTATAGTTGACATCAGCTTCCAGCAAAGCCATCCGCACCTCGCGCATGGCGGCCTTGATATCTGCCTCGGTCAGCTTGCCGTGACCGCGCAGCTTTTTGAATACACCGGCAAGGCGGTCGGTCAGGGATTCAAATGCCATTGTGCGGTGCTCCTTTCAAAATTCGATCAGCTTTCGTTTGCTTCATCCATCGAGCGGATGAGCTCCAGCATTTTTGTCAGCGTTTCCACATATTCCGTGGTAGTGATATTGGCGCGGGGGCCGGTGCACTCGAACCGGGTGTCGATGACCAGCTGTTCCAGCTGTTCCAGCTTCTGCTGCACCCGCCGGTAGCGGGCTGCAAAGCCTACCTTTTCTTCCAGTTCCTTCAGGGTGGTCTCGCCATGCTTGATGGCGTCCCGTGCGCCCTGCCGGGTGATGCCGAAGTTTTCGCCGATCTCGCTCAGCGAAAGGTCATCGTTGTAATACTGGCGCAGCATCTCGCGCTGCTTCTGGGTAAGCACCTCGCCATAAAAATCCAGCAGATACCCCATTTCCAGATCTTTTGCCATTGCTGTTGACCCCCGGTGTTCTGCTGTCTGTGCTTGCTGTGTTGTAAAGTTTTTTTGCTTTACGGATGGAGTATACCAGAACCCCTGCCCCTTGTCAAGGGGATTTTGGAGTTTTTTCTGAAATATCTGCCCAAAATTCGCTGTTTTTGCCAAAAGGCATCTTGACGCAGCCGGGGGCTTTGCGTTAGGATAATAGTGTTGTATCCCAAGAGAAAGGAGTGCCCTTGTGCCGATCTACTCTAATTTTTACCAGACCCTTACCACCGCCTGTCCCATTGTGGAGCTGCGGGGCTATGCCGCCGCCTGCGGGCTGAAGGGGCATCTGTATGCGTATCTGGATTTTTACGGCCCCACCGGCACCGCCCGGGACGGCCTTGCCGAGGGGATGCTGGCGCTTGCCATTGAAAAAAAGCAGCTTGCCCCGGGGCAGCCCATCATCGAGGCGGCCTCCGGCCCCTTTGCCACCGCCCTGACGCTGGCCAGCCTGACCGCCGGGCACCCCATCGTGCTGGTGATGCCGGAGGACGCCCCTGCCCTGCGGCAGGAGTACCTGCTGCGGCTGGGCGCGCAGATCCGGCACAGCCCCGCCCGCAGCGGTCTGGCCGGGGCGCGGGCGCTGGCGGCGCAGACCGCCGCCGCAAACGGCTGGTACTATATGAACTGGCTGGCCAACGATGACAACCCGGAGTACCACCGCCGGGTCACCGGCCCCGCCATCGTGCAAAGCATTGCCCGGCAGAACCAGAGCCTTGTGGACGCCATTACCATCGGGGTGGGCAGCGCCGGCACGGTGACCGGCGTGGGCGAGACCATCAAGGCATGGACGAACGATGTGCGCATCGTGGCGGTAGAGCCGTACGAAAATCAGGTGCTGGGCGGCGGGCTTACCGGCCCCCACGGCATCCCGGATATCGGCTACGGCATCGTGCCGGAAAACTACAACAGCTATGTGGTGGATAACGTTTCCGCCGTAGCCAGCCGGGACGCCCAGCGTGCCGCCCAGCAGGTGCTGCGCACCGATGCCATCCCTGCTTCGGTCAGCGCCGGTGCTGCCCTGCACGCCGCAGCCCAGCTGCTGGCCAACTGCAACAGCCGCGCTGCGCTGGCCATTTTCAGCGGACGCGCCAGCATCGTGTAAGCGGCTGCTTCCATAAATAGGAAAGAAGGACGTCTTTCATGACCAAGGACATGACCAGCGGTGCTATTACGCCGCTGCTGATCAAATTTACCATTCCGCTGGTGCTGGGCAACCTGTTCCAGCTTACCTACAACGCTGCCGACAGCATCATCGTGGGCAAGTTTGTGGGTGAGGACGCACTGGCTGCCGTGGGCACCTCCAACCCCCTGATGACCCTTGCCATCCTGTTCATCAACGGAATGTGTCTGGGCGCGGGCATTCTGGTCAGCACCGCCTTTGGCGCGGGAGATACCAAGCTGGTGGAGCGTCAGGTCTCCACCACCGCCATTGCGGGCACGGTGTTCTCTTTGACCTTTTCTGCCTTGTGCGTGTTGCTGGCAGACCCGCTGCTGCGGCTGCTGCAAGTGCCCACCGCCATTCTGCCCATTGCGGTGAACTACCTGCGCATCGTGTTTGCGGGGCTGATCTTCACCTTCTTCTATAATTTTCTTGCTGCCACTATGCGTGCGCTGGGCGACAGCAAGAGCGCGCTGTATTTTTTGATGATCAGCGCCGTGCTGAACATTGGCGGCGACCTGTTTTTTGTGGAAGCACTGGGCTGGGGCAGCGAGGGCTGTGCCCTTTCCACCGTGCTCAGCGAAGCCGCCTGCTGTCTGCTGTGCGTGGTGTACATCCGTTACAAAGTGCCGGTCCTGCAGTTGGGCAGACGGTGGCTGGTGTATGACGGCAAGCTGCTGCGCAAGACCGTAAGCTACGGCTGGGCCAGCGCCATGCAGCAGGCCACGGTGCAGCTGGGCAAAATTGCGGTGCAGGCCATCGTGAACACCATGGGCGTCAACGCCATGGCAGCTTTTACCGCCGCCTCCCGCATCGACGACTTCGCCTATACCCCGCAGCAGAACATCGGCCACGCCATGACCACCCTGATGGCGCAGAACCGCGGCGCGGGCAAGGCCGACCGGGTACGGCAAGGCTACCACTGCGGTATGCGCATCGAGTTTGCCTACGGCATCCTGCTTACCGCCGTCTGCCTGCTGTTTGCCCAGCCCATCATCCGGCTGTTTGCCACCGACCCGGCTGTGGTGGACTTGGGCGTGCGGTTCTTGCGCACCAGCGCCCTGTTCTATATGCTGCCCGCCGCCACCAACGGAATACAAGGCTTTTTCCGCGGCATGGGCGATTTGAAGGTCACCCTGAACAGCAGTATGCTGAACATGGGCGGCCGCGTTGCCGCCGCTGCGCTGTTTGTGCTGGTGATGAAGATGGATATTGAAGCCCTGCCCTTCAGCTACGCCGTGGGCTGGCTGCTGATGCTGCTGTACGAGCTGCCCATGCTGGTGCGTTTTCTGCGCAGCAGCGAGATGTAAGAATATAAAGAGCAATGCCGGAGCGTCTGCGGACACTCCGGCATTAGTATTTTCACGGAAGGGTGTAACGGCAAAAGAGGGCGCTGCACCCAGCACGGTGCAGCGCCCTCTGAATAAGCTCTTTATTCTGTTATCCGAACAGGCTTTTTGTGTTGTGAGAATATACAGACAGTACTAAGCCAACACAGATATACAGCATAAGCACTGAACTGCCGCCGGCAGAGTAGAAAGGCAGGGTGACGCCGATGACTGGCAGCACCCGCAGGTTCATGCCTACGTTCACCGCGATCTGCGCCATCAGAGCACCGCCGATACCGGCGCAGATGTAGCTGCCCAGCAGATCCTCGCTGCGGGCACCGGTGGCAAAGGTCTTGATCACCAGTGCCAGCAGAACGCCCAGCACCACGCAGCAGCCCACAAAGCCCGCCACGTTGCCGATCCAGCTGAGGATGAAGTCGTTGTGGGCGTTGGGCACGCTGTAATACCGGCCGCTGAATAAGCCGTTGCCAAAGATGCCGCCGGAGCCCAGCGCGATCTCGCCGCGCTGCTGCTGGTAGATGATGTTCTTCCACACCGTCTCGCTGGGTGCCCAGCCGGTGGTGTTTTCCGGGTCCAGCACCGCCAGAATGCGGTACCACTGGTACCCCTTGCCGATCTTATCACTGAAAAAGGCAAAGGCCACCGCTACGGCAGCGCCCGCCGCCGCAAAGGCCGCAAAGATATACTTCCAGCTCAGCCCCGCCGCAAACATCATGCAGCAGCCGATGATGCCGTAGATGATGGCCGTGCCGTCATCGCCCTGCACATGAATGATGGCAATGGGCACCAGCAGGTGCAGCAACAGCTTTGCCAGCTCCTTTGGCTCGTTGATGCGGCTGCGCACATTGTTCAGGTGCATGGCAAAGGTCAGGATAAAGCTGATCTTTGCCAGCTCTGTGGGCTGAAAGGTAAAGCCGCCCAGCTTGTACCACGAGTAGTTGTCGGTGTCACCGGCATTGTAGCCGATGGTCAGCGGGCCGATGGATACGTTGCGGATGACCAGCGTGGGCAGCACCAGACCCCACGTCAGCACAACGTGCACCGGCCACACCTTTACAAGGCTGCGGTAGTCCACGCAGGAGAGCAGCAGCGCGATCACGATGCCAATGGCGGCAGCGCCCGCCTGCACCATTGCGCGGCGGTAGTCGCCAATGCCGATGATGGCTCCGGTCACCTCGTCAGTAGCAAAGCCGCTGCCCTGCTTGGCTGCCCACGAGGACAGCGCCAGCACCGCCATCACGCTGCTGAAAATGCACAGCAGCAGATACATCTTATCGGTGCGCTTAAAATATTGTCGAATGCTATCCAAGGAAAGCACCGCCTTTCGTCAGAACAGTCTGCCGGGGCGTGCCTGCGTACAGGCGATAAAAACCCAGCATATCGCTATTATACACAAATCCCTGCGCCAATGCAATGCGCCGGGTGTGACGGAATGGTAAAACATTGCCGGGAAGCTTGACAAAGCCCCGGCTGCATTCTACAATGAACCTGTAGACGCAGCCTTGCGTACAACAGCCCCGGCAGCGTGCCGGGGGAGAGGAACGGAAAAGAAGAAATGGAGCATACATTTTATCGCCGCCTGCTCAGTGCAGTGTGTGCCATTGCGCTGGCCTTCACGGCAGTGTGCCCGGCAGTAGCCGCCGCACCAGAGGACACCACCGGCACCCCTCAGACCCTGACCGTCTCCGAGGTGCAGGAGATGCAGCAGACGGATGCCGCCGTCACCGCCCTGACCGACAGTGCCGCTTACGCCGGAATGTCGGAGGAAGAGCGTCAGGCTGCTGCGCTGGCGCAGCTGGACGTGCTGGCGGCGCAGGGGCTTGTGGAAAAGGACAGTATCTATGTGGATGCGGAAAACGGCATGGTAAGCTTTGCTTACCGCTGCGGCGCGCTGGGCGGCATTCTGCTCACCGACACCGAGAGCGAGGCGGACGCCGCCCTGCCCGGGCCGGAGCTGGAGGATGCGCCCGCCCTGCTCGCCGCCGAGAACGGCACCGTGGGCAATGCGGTCATCTACTATGCCTTTGATAATGGGGTCAACAGCAACCGCTACCCCTACTATTCTTATATGAAGGAGTACTGGAACGGTTTCGGGCTGGACACCCATCTGGACATGATGGTGACCGTCTCCGACCTGAAGCGGATGGCAGACTACGACCTTGCCATCCTCAGTGCCCACGGCGCGTACTATACCTATGAGTACGGCTGGCTTTGGAAAAAGCAGGCCACCGCGCCCATCCTCCTGCTGCTGGAAAAATCGGATTTCTGGAACGACCTGCGCTACGGCATGGATCTGCTCAGCCACCGGGTCATCAAGGTGAACGGCTGCTACGCCGTCACCGGAGACTTTTTCCGCAATGCCTATCGGGGCGGCAAGCTGAACGGCACCATCGTGCTCTCGGAGACCTGCGAGTTCTACGGCCGCAGCGGCCATGTGGACACCGCCCTTTCGGACGGGCTGCTCTCCGGCGGGGCAGCAGCTGTGGCGGGCTTTGTGAACAACGTGTACAGCGTGTACTCCCGCAGTATGCTGTGGGCGACCGTGAACCGCCTGATCGAGGGTGAGACTTTGCAGCAGGCCATTGATTACGGCCTTGAGGTCTACGGCGAAAACGACATCGTATGGTACCTCAACCAGAACACCGGGCGGCGTCCCCACCCGGCGGCGTCCTATCCCATCATTCAGGGCGACGGCACCGCTCGGCTCACCGCGCCCGGCACGGCAACGAACAGTGCTGCAGAGCAGCAGACCCCTGCCGCCGCCTGACCATTGCACTTTTGTACGTTTTATATTATACTTAGGGATGGCAGAGCGTCTGCCATCCCTTTTTTGAAACGATGAGGTAACCTTCATGTCAGAATATATCACCCATTCCCGCGCCGAGACGGTGGCGCTGGGCAAGCGGATGGCCGCTGTGCTGGCTCCCGGGGCGCTGATTGCCTTTACCGGCGGTCTGGGCGCTGGCAAGACCGCCTTTACCGAGGGTCTTGCCGAGGGTCTGGGCTGCACCGACCCGGTGTCCAGCCCAACCTTTGCCATCGTGAACTACTACCGGGGCCCGCGCCCGCTGGCGCACTTTGACCTGTACCGCATCTCCACCGAGAACGATCTGTGTGCGGCAGGCTTCTACGATTATCTGGATCAGGGCGCTGTGGTGGCGGCAGAGTGGAGCGAAAACTTTGCCGACCTGCTGGCGCTGGAAAACCCCATCCGGGTGAACATCGAACGTCTGGACGATACCACCCGCAAGATCACCATTGAGGGGGTGACGGTATGAATATTCTGGCCGTGGATACGGCTGGCAAGACCGCCGGTGTGGCCCTGCTGCAGGACGACCGCCTGCTGTACGAGGTGTATCTGGACGGCGGCATGACCCACAGCGAAACGCTGATGCCCATGATCGACACCTGTTTAAAGATGTGCGGGCTGACCTGCGCGGACATCGATCTGTACGCCGTCAATGCAGGCCCGGGCAGCTTTACCGGCCTGCGCATCGGGCTGGCTGCCGTCAAGGGGCTGGCCTTCCCGCGCGAGACCCTGTGCGCCCCGGTGTCTACCTTGGAAGCGCTGGCCGCTGCCCACACCGGCGAGGGTACGGTGCTCTGCGCACTGGACGCCCGCCGCGCACAGGTATACAGCGCAGCATTTGACCTTGCCACCCACGCCCGCCTGCTGGACGATGACGCCCGGGCGGTGACAGATCTGGCTGATTTTGTAGAAAATTGCAAAAAGCCCCTGTTTTTTGTTGGTGATGGCGCGGGTCTGTGCTATAATAAATACAGCAATGTGCCGGGTGTGCTGCAAACACCCCCGGCGCTGCGGGGCGGCCGTGCTGCTGCCGTGGCACTTGTGGCAAAGCAGATGGCAGCAGCCGGGCAGGCTGTGCTGCCGGAAGCGCTGCTGCCGGACTACCACCGCCTGAGTCAGGCGGAGCGGGAGCGGGCGGAGCGTTTGGCTGCCGAAGCCGCAGCAAACAAACAATAAAAACGGAGCTGTGACCACTCACAGGGAAAGGACGTTTTTCCATGGCAAAACCCATCGCACTTGCCGCCGATCACGGCGGATTTGAACTGAAAGAGGCTGTCAAGGCACATCTGGAGGAGCTTGGTCTGGAGTATATCGACTTTGGCACCCACAGCACCGACAGCGTGGACTACCCCGATATGGCTGTGCCCGCCTGTGACGCAGTGGTGAGCGGCCAGTGCGAAAAGGCACTGCTGTTCTGCGGCACCGGTGTGGGTATCAGCATGGCAGCCAACAAGATCAAGGGCATCCGCGCCTGCTGCTGTTCCGACAGCTTCAGCTGTGAGTATACCCGCCGCCACAACGACGCCAACGCCCTGTGCATGGGCGGCCGCGTGGTGGGCGCAGGACTTGCCTGCCAGCTGGTGGACATTTTCCTGAACACCCAGTTTGAGGGCGGCCGTCACCAGCGCCGCATCGACAAGCTGACCGCACTGGAAAACCGCTGATTTTCCCTGAAGTGGAAATCGAGCTTTTGTGCGCCCACCGGGCGGGCAAGGCTACAGACAAGTACCCGATAGAATGTTCTATATAAATTAAGGAGCGTGTTTTTATGACCCCGATGATCGTTGAACATCCGCTGCTGCAGCACAAGATCAGCCTGCTGCGCAACAAACAGACCGGCACCAAGGAGTTCCGTGACCTCGTTGGCGAGATCGCGACCCTGCTGTGCTACGAAGCTACCCGCGATCTGCCGCTGGAAGAGGTGGAGATCGAGACTCCTATCACCATGGCAAAGACCAAGGTGCTGGCAGGCCGCAAGCTGGCTCTGGTGCCCATCCTGCGTGCCGGCATGGGTATGCTGGACGGTATGCTGACCCTGCTGCCCGCTGCTAAGGTTGGCTTCATCGGTCTGTACCGCGACGAAAAGACCCTGCAGCCCGTGGAGTACTTCTGCAAGCTGCCGCAGGATATCGCCGAGCGTGACGTTCTGGTGCTGGATCCCATGCTGGCTACCGGCGGCAGCGCCATCGACGCCATCACCCAGATCAAGAAGCACGGCGCAAAGCGCATCAAGTTCATCGGTCTGCTGGGCGCACCGGAGGGCATCAAAGCTCTGCACGAAGCACACCCCGATGTGGACATCTATCTGGGCGCACAGGACGACCGCCTGAACGAGAACGGCTACATCGTACCCGGTCTGGGCGATGCCGGCGACCGTATCTACGGCACCAAGTAAAAACAGCATAAAGCTTCTTCCCCGCCGTCTCCCGCCCGGAGACGGCGTTTTTGCTGTGCGCTTCCGGGAGCGCACAGCAAAACAAGGCCGCTGCACAGTGCCATACCGTGCAGCGGTCTTGTTGTTTGTGTTTCCTTCAGCTTACTTCAGCACCGCACCCAGATTTGCACTGGTGACCATGCGGGCATAGCGGCTCAGCCAGCCAGTCTTGATGTTGGGCTCGGGCGCAACGTACTTTGCCTTGCGCTCAGCCAGCACTGCATCGCTGACCTCCAGTGTGATGGAAGCATTGGGGATGTCGATGGTAATGGTATCCCCTTCCTCGATCAGGCCGATAGGGCCTCCGGAAGCCGCTTCCGGGCTGACGTGGCCGATGGCAGCGCCGCGGGATGCACCGGAGAAGCGGCCGTCCGTGATAAGAGCAACCGTCTTATCCAGCTTCATGCCTGCCAGCGCAGAGGTGGGGTTGAGCATCTCCCGCATACCCGGGCCGCCCTTGGGGCCTTCGTAGCGGATGACCACCACATCGCCCGGGACGATCTTGCCCGCGTAGATAGCGGCAATGGCTTCCTCTTCGCTGTTGAACACCCGCGCCGGGCCGGAATGCTGCTGCATCTCCGGGGCGACGGCGCTGCGCTTGACAACGCACCCGTCCGGGGCAATGTTGCCCCACAGGATCTGCAGACCGCCGGTCTGGGAGTAGGGGTTCTCGATGGGACGAATGGCCTTTTCGTTCAGGATATGGGCACCCTTGATGTTCTCGCCAAGGGTCTTGCCGGTGACGGTGGGCACATCCAAGTCCAGCAAGCCCTTCTTTGCCAGCTCTGCCTGCACCGCCGGGATGCCGCCCGCTGCGTACAGATCCGGCATATGGGTGGGGCCTGCCGGTGCCAGATGGCACAGGTTGGGGGTCTTGGCGCTGATCTCGTTGAACAGCTTCAGGTCGATGGGCACACCGGCCTCGTAGGCGATAGCCAGCAGGTGCAGCACCGTGTTGGTGGAGCAGCCCAGCGCCATATCACAGGTCAGCGCGTTGCGGATGGAGCGCTCGTTGATGATCTGGCGTGCGGTGATGCCCTTGCGCACCATCTCCATCACAGCCATACCGGCGTGCTTTGCCAGCTGCAGGCGCTTGGAGTACACAGCCGGGATGGTGCCGTTGCCGGGCAGGGCGATGCCGATGGCCTCGCACAGGCAGTTCATGCTGTTGGCAGTGTACATACCGGAGCAGCTGCCGCAGCTGGGGCAGCAGTTGCAGGTGCAGTCCTCCAGCTGCTCGTCGGTGATCATACCGGCCTTATAAGCACCCACGGCCTCGAACATTTTGGAAAGGCTCACTTCCTCGCCGCCGTAAGTACCGGCCAGCATAGGGCCGCCGGAGCAGACAACAGCGGGCACATCCATGCGCACCGCTGCCATTACCATGCCGGGCACGATCTTATCGCAGTTGGGCACCAGCACAAGGCCGTCCAGCTGGTGTGCCATCAGCATGGTCTCCACGCTGTCGCAGATCAGCTCGCGGGAGGCCAGAGAGTACTTCATGCCCACATGACCCATGGCGATGCCGTCGCACACGCCGATGGCGGGGATCAGGATGGGGGTACCACCGGCCATCTGCACACCGGCCTTGACGGCATCGGCGATCTTGTCCAGATTCATGTGCCCGGGCACGATCTCGCTGTGGGCGCTCACTACGCCGATGAGCGGGCGCTCCAGCTCCTCCGGGGTATAGCCCAGCGCATAAAACAGGCTGCGGTTGGGCGCGCGCTCCGAGCCTTTGGTCACGTTGTCACTTCTCATTGCAAATCCTCTTTTCTGATAAAACCCTCTCCGTCACGGCTGCGCCGTGCCACCTCTCCCGAGGGGGAGAGGTTTTCGCGGAGAAGCTATAAGGCTCTCTTTTCAACAAAAGCTCCCCCTTTCGGGGGAGCTGCCGCCGAAAGGCGGCCTGAGAGGGTTCTCCTCTTACTTCTTCAGCCAGCTCATCATGCTGCGCAGCTCAGCACCCACCTTCTCGATGGGCAGCTCAGCCTCCATACGGCGCTTGGCAAGGAAGTGCACCTTGCGGCCACCCTTGGGGCTCATCTCGGTCAGGAACTCGGAAGCAAAGGTGCCGTCCTGGATCTCGGTCAGGACCTTCTTCATCTCCTTGCGGGTCTCCTCGGTGATCAGGCGCTTGCCGGTGCGGTAGTCGCCGTACTCAGCGGTGTTGGAGATGGAGTAGCGCATCTTGGAGAAGCCGCCCTCGTTGATCAGGTCAACGATCAGCTTCATCTCGTGGCAGGTCTCAAAGTAGGCCATCTCGGGCTCGTAACCGGCCTCCACCAGCGTGTCGAAACCGGCGTGGATCAGCTCAGAAACGCCGCCGCACAGCACGGCCTGCTCGCCGAACAGATCGGTCTCGGTCTCCTCCTTGAAGGTGGTCTGCAGGATGCCTGCACGGCCTGCGCCGATGCCGGAAGCATAAGCCAGAGCGATGTCCTTGGCCTTACCGGTGTAGTCCTGCTCCACGCAGATCAGAGAGGGGCAGCCCTCGCCCTCGGTGTACAGGCGGCGGACGATGTGGCCGGGGCCCTTGGGAGCGATCATGATGACGTCAACATTCTTCGGCGGGGTGATGGTCTTGAAGTGGATGTTGAAGCCGTGTGCAAAGGCCAGTGCCTTGCCCTCGGTCATGTAGGGAGCCACCTGGGTGTTGTAGATATCGGCGCACAGCTCATCGGGCACCAGCATCATGACAACGTCACCGGCCTTGGCAGCCTCTTCCACTTCCATCACCTTGAAGTTTTCGTGGGTGGCAGCGAACTCAGAAGCCTTTGCCCAGTGTGCAGAGCCCTTGCGCAGGCCCACCACAACGTTGACGCCGCTCTCGGCCAGATTCTCAGAGTGTGCATGACCCTGACTGCCGAAGCCGATAACAGCGACGGTCTTGCCGTCCAGCACGCCGAGGTTGCAGTCGGAATCGTAGTACTTCTTGATAGCCATAATCGTTATTCTCCTTTTACTTTTTCTGGTTGGTTTATCTTCCGGTCTTGTATGCTCTGTTCTATCTTTCGCTCACCCTGAGCGGAAAAGCAATGTGATTTATGCCCGTCTTGCGCCCGGCGGGGGCAGCTGGACGGAGCGCACCTCCTGCGGCGGCTTCTGGATATGCTGGTGCATCCCGCCGCGCTCCAGTGCGGTAACGCCGGTGCGGCACTGCTCAAGGATGTTGTAGCCCTCGAACATTTTCAAAAATGCGTCCAGCTTGTCCGGCCGGCCGATGAGTTCAAACACCATACTGTCCGGGGAAAGATCAATGATCTTTGCCTTGTAGATGCAAGCGATCTCCCGCAGCTCTGTGCGGTTGTGCACGTCCGATTCCACCTTGAGCAGCAGCAGCTCCCGCTCCAGCGCTTTTTCGCTGTCCAGCACGAACACCTGCCGGGTGACTTCCAGCCGCTCGGTCTGCAATACCAGCTGCTGCAAGGCCTTTTCATCGCTGGTAATGGTCACTGTGATGCGGCTGACTGCCGGGTCGTTGGTGGCGGACACCGTAAGGCTGTCGATATTGAAGCCGCGGCGGCAGAACAGGCTGGACACCCGGGCCAGAACGCCGCTCTGGTTGTCCACCAGCAGGCTGATGACCCTGCGCTGATCAGATTCCATGATGCTGTGTCCTCCTTATTCCATGATGATGTCGTTGATATCGCCGCCGCCGGGGATCATGGGCAGCACCTTTTCGTCCTTGTCAATGATGCACTCGATCCAAGTGGGGCCTTTCTGCTGCAAGGCATCTGCAAAGGCTTCCTGAAACTCCGGCAGATTGGTGCAGCGGTAGCCCTTCAGGCCAAAGCCATCTGCCAGCTTGACAAAATCTGTCTTGCGGTGGGGGTCGGTCTGGCTGTAACGCTTGCCGTAAAAGCTGGTCTGCCACTGGCGCACCATGCCCAGCACCGAGTTGTTGAAGATGACCGTGATGATGGGCAGCTCGTAGCTGACGGCGGTGCAGGCTTCGTTCAGGTTCATGTGGAAGGAGGCGTCACCGGTAAACATCACCACACGCTGCTGGCGTCCCAGTGCCATCTGGGCACCAATGGCGGCACCGTAGCCAAAGCCCATGGTGCCAAGGCCGCCGCTGGTGATAAAGCCACGGCTCTTGGTGTGGCGCAGGTACTGCGCCGCCCACATCTGGTGCTGACCCACATCGGTAACATACACGGCATCGGGGCCGCACTGGTTGCACACCTCGCCGATGACCTGATGGGGCATCAGCCGGGTGGGGTCGGACACAGGGTGGTAATCCTGTGCCTGCCAGCTCTGGATCATCTTCATCCATTCCGGGTGCTTGGCGGGCTTGATCTGGGGCAGCATGGCGTTCAGCACATAGGCTGCATCGCCCACGATGGAAAGATCCACGTCCACGTTCTTGCCCAGCTCGCTGGCGTCAATGTCGATCTGGATGATGGTGGCGTTTTTGGCAAAGGTCTTGGGGTTCAGCGCCACGCGGTCGGAAAAGCGGGTACCCACCGCGATGAGCACATCGCACTCCGCTACCGCCCGGTTGGAGGTGTAGCAGCCGTGCATCCCCAGCATTCCCAGATTCATCGGGTCGCCGTAGGGCACAACGCCTGCGGCCATCAGGGTGTAGGTGGCGGGGATCTCCGCCTTGTGCAGCAGATCCCGCAAGGGCTGGCAGCTGGCTGCGCTGCGCACGCCGCCGCCAAAGTATACCAGCGGACGCTGGGCGGCGTTGATGAGGTCTGCCGCCCAGTGCACCTGCTCCTCATTATAGGTAGTCACGGTGCGGATGGGCTCCGGCTGCTTGGGGGTGAACTCGCACACCGCTGCGGTCACGTCCTTGGGGATATCCACCAGCACCGGGCCCTTGCGGCCGCTTTGTGCAATGCGGAAAGCCGCCCGCATGGTGTCAGCCAAGTCCTCTACCCGGCGCACCGTGAAGTTATGCTTTGTGATGGGCACCGTGATGCCCTCGATGTACGCTTCCTGAAAGCCGTCCTTGCCGATACTGCTGGTGGGCACGTTGCCGGTAAAGGCCACCATGGGCACCGAGTCCATATAGGCGGTTGCAATGCCGGTGACCAGATTGGTGGCACCCGGGCCGCTGGTAGCCAGCACCACGCCGGTGCGGCCGGTGGCGCGGGCGTAGCCGTCCGCTGCATGGGCCGCGCCCTGCTCGTGGGCGGTAAGCACATGGGTGATGCGGTCGGCATTCTTATACAGCTCATCGTAAAGGTTCAGCACAGCGCCGCCGGGGTAGCCAAAAAGGGTATCCACTCCCTGCTCGCACAGGACCTCTACAAAGATCTGAGAACCATTCAACTGCATGGTGTTGCTCCTATTCCTGTTCCACTTCTTATCCATTCCCTCGGGGAGAGCTTCCGAAAAAGAAAAAGCCCTTGTCCCCTGTTCCTTTCAAGAGACAAAGACCTTGTAACATCAAGCTCTCTGCGGTACCACTCTCGTTGGCGTGCTGTGCACACCCTCTCACGGGCTTCCAACAAAGCCCTGCACGGTAACGGCTGCAACCGGCGCTGCTTACAAGGGTTTTGCACCCGTTGGGCAGGCTGCTCCGGGATGATTTTCCGCACGAAACGCTGACTGCCTTGCACCAGACGGCAGCTCTCTGAACAGTGGGGATCGTGTGGTACTTTTTCCCATCTGCGCATTTGTTGATGTAAATTATACTATAAACCGGGCTTTTGTCAATCGACAATTTGTAACCTGAATCAGCCCAAAGATGAAGCATTTTTAACACCCCTTGCATCCCCGCCCGAACCGCTGTATACTTTTGATATCCGCGTACCTGCGTTTTGTAGGGTATGTGCCAATGGAGAGGAAAAGGGATCTGCCTATGAAATTAAGAGAATGGAATGCCCATCTGCATGGGCTTGTTGTATTCCGCGCCCTGCTGAACGACCCTGTTGTGGCAAAGCTTTTAGACCTGACCGACCGCATGGAGGCGGGCTGCTCCTCCTACGGCCCGGTGTGCGATGCCGTAGCCGCCTTTGAGGCCGCTTTGTTCGAGTACACCACCAACTGGGGCAGCTACCTGAGCAATGCTGTGCTGGAGGCCGAGACCATCTGCGTGCGGCAGGCCGCTGCCGGACAGCTGGACGCGCTGCTGCAAAGCGCCCTGGACAGTGAGCTGCAGTTTTTGCAGCAGCTGTGCGGGCTGACGCTGGACGAGCTGTTCCAGACCGCCTACTCGGAGCAGGCGCAGCGGCCGGAGTTGGCATTTCTGCCCCGGTGGCAGACCTGTGAGCTTGACCTTGCCGCCGCCTACGCCCAGCGCATGAGTGAGGTGGGCAAAAAGGGCTACGGTATGTTTGCAAAGCACCATGTATTCACGGTGGAGAACGGCCAGCTTGTGCCGGTAAAGTACCCCGACCCGCAGCGCCTTTCTGAACTGCCCGGCTACGAGAAGGAGCGGGAAAAGGTGATCGCCAACACAAAGGCGCTGCTGGCCGGGATGCCCGCCAACAATGTGCTGCTGTACGGCGATGCCGGTACCGGCAAATCCAGCGCGGTAAAGGCCATTGCCAACGAATTTGCGCCCGAGGGGCTGCGGCTGGTAGAAGTGAAAAAGAACCAGCTGTACCAGATCCCCGACCTGATGGACAAGCTGGCGGCAAACCCGCTCAAGTTCATCCTGTTCATCGACGACCTGAGCTTTACCGCCAACGACGACAACTTTGCCGCCCTGAAAGCCATCTTGGAGGGCAGTGTAGGCGGACGCGCCCAGAACATTGCGGTGTACGCCACCTCCAACCGCCGCCACCTCATCAAAGAGACCCTCTCGGACCGCACCGGCGACGACATCCACGAAGCCGACACCCGGCAGGAGCTGATGAGCCTTTCCGCCCGATTTGGCCTGACGGTCACCTTCCAGCGGCCGGAAAAGGCACGGTTCGAGACCATTCTGGAGGAGCTGGCAAAGCAGCACAACATCCAGATGCCCACCGAGCAGCTGCTGCTCAAGGCCGAGGCCTTTGCCCTGCGTGCCGGTGGCCGCAGCCCCCGGGTGGCCAAGCAGTTCATCGAGCAATGCGAGGCCGGTGTGCAGAAGTAAAAACCGGTTTTCCGAACATGATGCCAAAAAACGGGACACCGAAGCATCCGCAGATGCTCCGGTGTCCCGCTTTTCTTGTCTTATTTTTCGCTCAGTCCCGCACGGCGATGCACTCGATCTCCAGCTTTGCCCCCTTGGGGATGGCTGCCACCTGCACGCAGCTGCGGGCGGGAAACGGCTCGGCAAAGGCCTTGGCATACTCTGCGTTCACTGCGGCAAAATCGTTGATGTCGGCCAGAAAGATCACCGTCTTGACCACGTTGTTCATGGAAAGCCCCGCCTCGGCCAGAATCGCTTTCAGGTTTGCAAGGCTCTGTGCGGCCTGCTGCTCCACGGTATCGGCCATGGTGCCGGTGGCGGGGTCTACCGGGATCTGCCCGGACACAAACACCATATTGCCCAGATCCAGTGCCTGACTGTAAGGGCCGATGGCGGCAGGTGCGTTGGTGGTAGATACGACTTTCATAGTAGCAGTTCTCCTTTGTTATAAAATCACAATTTAGAATGGCCTCCGCTTCGCTCTGGCCATAAATAGCGGAATCATTCTTTTTTATTTTGCGTTTGTCGTGCCCTGCGGGGCACGACAAACGCATTTTTCACCGAAGGGGTCGGCACATGAAGCGGCATCTCAATCGCTGCCGTTTCAACCATGGCCTTTCTCGTGAAAAGGCAATCCAGAAAAGCCCGCAGGCTTTTCTGAATTGCAAATATAAAAATAAAATTTCCGCTGAATATAGCCAGAGCGAACGCGTCGGCTATTCTAAATCGTCCAATTATCTCTATTATACTCTTTCGGTGACCAGCTGGAAACCGGCCTTGGTCAGCTCGGTGCGGATCTGCTCGATCTGGGCGGCATCGCGGGTCTCCAGCGTCAGCTTGAGGAAGCAGCTGGAAATGGGCATATTGGGGTCGGAGCCGTCATGCTGCACCGACACCACGTTGCTGCCGCAGCGGGATACCACCTCAGCCACCTTTTTCAACTGGCCGGGTTTGTCCTCCAGTGCGATGGTCAGGTTTGCCTTGCGGCCGCTCATCACAAGGCCGCGGGTGATAACGCGGTTCAGGATATTCACATCAATGTTGCCGCCGGAGATGACGCAGGCCACCTTTTTGCCCTCCACCGGCAGCTTGTGGAACAGCACCGCCGCCACCGGCACAGCGCCTGCACCCTCGGCCACCAGCTTCTGGTTCTCCATCAGGGAGAGGATGGCCGCCGCCGTCTCGTCCTCGGTCACGGTAACGATATCGTCCACATACTGCTCGCACAGCTGATAGGTCAGCTCACCCGGAGTCTTGACCTGAATGCCGTCCGCAAAGGTGGAGGCAGCTTTCAGGGTCTGGTACTTGTGCTCGTGCAGGCTGCGGTACATACTGGGGGCACCCTCGGCCTGTACGCCGTACACCTTGACCTCCGGCCGCAGGGTCTTGATGGCAAAGGCAATGCCGGAGATCAATCCACCGCCGCCCACCGGCACCACTACAGCGTCCACATCCGGCAGCTGGTCGAGAATTTCCAGACCGATGGTGCCCTGCCCGGCGATGACCTGCTCGTCATCGTAGGGGTGGATAAAGGTCATGTCGTACTCCTTTTGCAGCTGCACAGCCTTGTCGTGGGCTTCGTCGTAGGTGCCGGGCACAAGGCAGACCTCTGCGCCCAGATTTTTGGTGTTTTCCACCTTCATCAGGGGTGCGCCGTCCGGCATACAGACGATGCTGCGGATGCCGCGCCGGGTAGCCGCCAGCGCCACGCCCTGCGCATGGTTGCCCGCAGAGCAGGCAATGACGCCCTTGGCGCTCTCCTCCTCGGAAAGCTGGCTGATTTTATAGTAAGCGCCCCGCACCTTAAAGCTGCCGGTGGCCTGCAGGTTCTCAGTCTTGAGGTACAGCTGGCAGTCCTTGGACAGCTTGGGGGCTTCAATGAGGTCGGTCTTGCGGGCAACGTCCTTCAGCACAAAGGCGGCGTGGTAGATCTTATCCAGAGTCAGCATGACAGATACTTCCTTTATTTTTTCGTGATGTCATCCAGTATAAGTTACAAAAATTGTTTTGTCAAATGAATTTCATTCACGATAAACGGCATAAAAAAGAGAAAGGCAAGGGCAGGGCGCACCCTGTTTTTTGTTTTTAATAAACAAGATGGAGTAAATCAGCCAGTACGATCATAGCAACAATTATAGCAAAGAGGATGACTATAAGGTTTCGGACACACAGCGGTTGGAACGAGCCAGAGCTTGTCTACGGCAGAGTGCATCTCTTGATGCGCACCCTATTTTCGGTTTACTCTACCTGCTTTCTTAGGGTTCGGTTTTCTATTCTATAAGGATGCTTTTAGCGCTTTTCCTGCAAGCATAAATATGGTAGAATAGAAAAAACGCTATGGATATGGGTGACGGTGAAGATCAATGCTGAAGATTGCAATCGCAGAGGATGAGGCCAGCGCGCGGACTGCATTAAAGGAATATCTTGACCGTTGGCAAGCAGAAAACGGCCAGCCGGTGCAGGCGGTGTTTTTTGAAAGCGGCTCTCAGCTGCTGGAAAACATTCCACAAGGGTTGCAGCTGGCATTGCTGGACATCCAGATGCCGGGGCTTTCCGGCATGGAGACCGCCCGCTGCCTGCGGGAAACGCTGCCGGAGCTGGAGATCGTGTTTATCACCAGCCTTACCGGCTATGCGCTGGAAAGCTACGAGGTCGCTGCACTGGATTACCTGGTCAAGCCGGTCAGCTATCCGCGGTTCTGCCGCAGCCTTGAGCGAGCCTGCCGCCGGATCTGCCAGCAGGCAGAGCACATTCTGACCATTAAAAACAACGACGGTGTGTTCCGTCTGCGCGCGAAGGATCTCGTCTATGTGGAGGTGTTCAGCCACCGGCTGATACTGCATACCACAGCGGGTGTGGTGAGCTACAGCGGCACCTTGGCCGCACTGGAAAAGGATTTAGGAAACGGATTTTTCCGTTGCCACAGCTCCTTTCTGATCAATCTGGAGCAGGTGACCCGGCTGGACGGTGCTGATGTTGTGCTGGGCAGTGAGCGATTGCCGGTAAGCAAATACCGCCGCAAGATGCTGCTTGCCGCGCTGGCATCCTGTTGGGGGGAGGCACTGTGATGACCATCAGCCTGTGTACTTTTTTGCGGGCAGTCAGCTATGGACTGCTGCTCCCCTTTTACGTCTGCGGCACCGAGCTGCGACGCAGTCTGCAACGTCAGGGTTTGCAGCCGGTGGTGCTGGTGCTGGCACTGACGGTGATATTGCAGTGGGAGCAGACCTTTGCCACCCTCGGTGGACAGTATGTCGGCATCGTCTGCTCCATCGCCCTTTATGCCATTACTGCCTATGCCCTGCTGCGCCGTAGCATCGGGCTGGCCCTACAGCAAGCACTGTGCTTTTTTCTGCTCACCGACTGCACCGACACCATCATGCGGTTTGCTAATATGCGGCTGCTGGGATACGACCCTCTACGCTCCGGCACATTCTGGGCAGCGCTGCTGGCGTATCTGCCACTGACAACCGTGCAGGGAACGCTGCTGTGGCTGCTGCGCAGTTTCTGCCCGGCTGAAAAGCTGCGCATCCTTCGCAGCGCTGCACTTGCATTGTATGTTCTGGCCGCTGTTCCCTATCTGTTTGTCTGTCGGCTCACCTATTGGCTGCCGTTGACCAATGAAGAACTGACCACCGCCGTGCCGGTGCTTCTGACCGGGTGCTGTGTGCTGGCGCTGCTGGTAAACATCAGCTTTCTGAGCTATGCCATCGCCGAGGAGGAAAAGCGCACCATGCTGCAGCTGCGCATCGCCGCAGAGCAGCAACAGCAGCAATACCTGCTGCGCAAAACAGCGGTGGACTCGGTACGATGCAAGTACCACGACCTGAAAAATATTCTGCTCTATCTGGAGCAGAGCAGCGATCAGGCAACCGTGCAGGCGCACATCCGGCAGATCTTGCAGGAGGTGCAGCCCTATGAGCAGATGACCGCCACCGGCAACGAGACCGTGGACATCCTGCTGGGTGAAAAGCTGGCACGATGCCAACAGGCACAGATCGCCTGCACCATTACAGTGGACGGCAAGCTGCTGAATTTTATACAGCCCATCGACCTTTGCGTCATTTTTGGCAACGCCATGGACAACGCCATCGAAGCCTGCTCTGCGCTGCCGGATCCGGACAGCCGCGCCCTGAGTGTGCGATGCCAGAAGCGGGGCGGGTTTGTGGTGCTCAATTTCCGCAACGCCTGCCTGCAGCAGCATCTGCCGGTAGATGCCCTGCCCAAAACCACCAAGGACGACCCGGAGAATCACGGCTTCGGCCTTACCAGTATCCGCTCGGTCACCGAAAAATACGGCGGACAGATGAGTCTGCGGAGCGAGAACGGAGAGTTCGTGCTCACCCTGCTGTTCCCGGAGAAAAAATAAAACCAGAGGTCGCTGCGCATTTGTGCAGCGGCCTCTGGTGCCTTTTATGCCCCGGTCACCGGCTTATACAGCAGTTCCGGCTCCTGAGGGTGCAGGGTGTACACGGCAATATTCTCTGTGGTGCGGGACAGATCTCCGTCTACCCGGGTGGTAGTGCCCGGGCCAAAACTCAGGTAGTTTTCCGTGCTTTGGCGCGCCAGCAGGTCCCGGCATTCCTGCCCGGGTTTTGCCCAGCGTCCGGGCAGATACTCATGGTAGCCCTTCTCGGTCAGGTGGCGGGCAGCATAGTCCAGCATCGCCGGAACCTCGTCCCTGCACACGGTTTCTTCCACGCCCTTCGGCAGGGTCAAGGGGTCCAGCCGCAAGGCAGACACCTTGTACTTGACTGCGAACCGCAGGCTGGTGGCAAAATTTGCCGCCGTCTGCCCCGGAATCCCATACAGCAGCGTTGCCTCATACCCGGGCAAATGGAACAGCTGCGGAAGGATCAGGCTGGTCTCGGAACTAGGCATATTGTTTGCGCTGCCAATGCGTTCCAGCTCCGGGATGCGAGCAGTAGCCAGCCCCAGCACCAGCCGGTTGACCCCGGTGTTCTGGAAGGCGACCATCCACGAGGCATCCACACGGTTGGGCAATGCTTCCACGGTGACCTCGGTATCCGCAGCCAGAGAGAACAGCTCCCTGATCCGGCGCATGATCCGTGCAAAATCGTCCTGCGACAGCGCCGTAGGGCTGCCGCCGCCCCAGTAGACCGTCTGCACCGGGTCGCCGGAAAAATCCGGTGCGGTAGCTTCCAGCTCAGCCAGCAGTGCATTTGCATAGGCCTTACAGGTCTCCGGCGTGGCGGGATAGATTTTTTGGTTGCAGAAGGTGCAGCGCCGGACGCAGAACGGAACGTGCAGATAAAGATGCAGCGGGGCAGACATGGAAAAACTCCTTTCGCACAAAGACAGCCGGACAGGGAAAGCTGCCCCGATGCGCAAACGACACCGGGGCAGCTCTCCTGAAAAAGAAGAAAAAAGAAAAACGCTCAGAAATGCCGCTTTTACAGTGCAGCAACGTACTGACCAACCATCATTCCCTGCGTGTTGGCCAGACCCAGACTCTCGCCGGGGATGGAGGTAGAATACTGGAAGCCAAAGCGGCCGCCGCAGTTGTTGCCAGCTGCAAACAGACCCTTGATCGGCTCAAAGTCCTCGCCCAGCACCTGACTGTTATCATCGGTCAACAGGCCGCCGGTGGTCACCAGCATACTGCCCATGGATTTCTCAGCACCGTAGGCAAAGATATGCTTGCCGTTCAGCGGACGCAGCAGCACCGGCTCCTTAGCAAAATCCTCGTCCACGCCCTTTTCACACAGTTCGTTGTAGCGTGCTACGGTGGCAACAAAATTTTCCAGATCGGTGCCGGTAAAGCCCAGACGCTGACCCAGCTGCTGGGCATCCTCGCCGGCATACACGGTTACAGTGCTCATGCCGGTCACCTCGTAGCCGGCATCGCCGCCGTCAATGGCACCCTGCATGATATCATCCAGCTTCTCGTCCTCGCCGTTGGCATAATCAACAGCCATGTGGCCGGGTGCCTGATAGGTAAGATCGGTGCGGATGGTATCGTTGAATACCGTAAAGATCTTACCCTGCGGTTCCTTTGCACCGGCCATTGCTGCAAGCACGATATCGCCAAAGCCCTCATTGCAGTAGCGCTTACCGTGGCAGTTGACCCACAGTGCAGCGGTGGTGCCAATAGGGTCTCCGGGGCTGTTGCAGGGGTAGACGTAGTTACCGCCCATGCTAGACAGCGGACGGCTCTCCAGACGGCCGCCAGCCCAGTAGCCCAGCTGAATGCCGGAGCCATCGTCGTCCATGCCGCCAATAGCGGTATCGTCAGAGCAGTAGTCGCTGATCTCAATCAGCAGGTCACGGCACATTTCAGCGTTGCCGCCAAAGCCGCCGCCGCAAAGGATCACGCCCTTCTTGGCGGTGAACTTGATGTAGCTGCCATCGGCCTCCTTGCCCACCACGCCAACAACGGCATCGCCGTCCTTGATCAGCTGGCAGGCCTTGGTGCCAAAGTGGTAGTCTGCGCCCTTCTCGCGGGCGATCTCCATGCAGCGCTTGACCGGCGAAGCATCACCGTTCAGGGTGGGGGTGCCCACCCAGGTGCTGATGCCGCTCTTCTTCTGGGTGTAGTTGCCGCTCAGCGGCCACTGACGTACACTCCAGCTGTCCTTTTCCTCTGCGGTAAAGCTGTCGGTCATCCAGTCAAAGCACTTGCCGCTGTTCTTGGCATAGGCCATGATCAGGCCGCAGCGGCTGCGATTGTTGGTGCGCAGCTGCCAGTCGGTAACAAACTCCTGTATGTCGATCTGGGGAATGCCCTTGCTGGCCAAAAACTCGCTGTTCAGGTGGCCGATCTGTCCGCCGCCGCGGAAGCTCATGGCATCCTCGGTCTGGCTCTCGATCACGATCACGCTGGCTCCGGCTTCAATAGCGGCACGGGCAGCCGGCGTACCGGCCTGACCGCCGCCCACGATGACAACATCGGCGGTGTACTCCTTTGCAAATTCGGTGATCGCATCGGGAGCGGTGCGCCAGCTCTCACCTTCTGCGGTGCTCTGGCCGGGAGTGGTGCTGACCACCGGTTCGCCCTTGGCCTGTGCCACACAGTTTGCAACAGCATCCTTAACGGCATCCGAGGTAATGGTCGCACCGGAATGACCGTCGATCTCGGCGCTCTGAGCCTTGAGGATCTGCTCCTTCAGCTCATCGCCAATGCCCTTGCCAAAGCCCTCGGTTTCACCGGAAACATCAATGGTCACATCCGTGATGCTCTCAGCGTCAAAGGTCATGGTGACGGTAACGTCTGAGCTGATGCCCTTGGAGGTGGCAGAATAACTGCCGGGAGTGTAAGTACCGCTGGCAGAAGCAGTGCTGGAACTGCCGGAGGAACCGGAGCAGCCCACCAGAGCCCCTGCCATAGCAGCCCCCAGCGCACCAATGGATGCGGTGTGCAGGAACTGTCTTCTGGAAACCTTGTTTGCCATGAAATCTTCTCCTTTTGGTATGTTGTTCCGTTCGTATACGGAGATTGACAAAAGAATAGCAATTTCAGGAAAGAGTTGCAATCATCCTGCGCAACTGGGCGTTTCCATTGCGTAGTTGGACAAAAAGCCCTGCGTAATGGGGAGGTATGCCGGGGCAGATGCGCCGAAGTCACTGATGAATCTGTATGGCGGAATAGCGAGCGTCTGTAGTTTCTATATCCTCTTTGTTTTTCCAGAGGTTTGGACGGTAATTCGGGTCATAAGTAATGACAACGCTCAGCTTTTTGGCGCAGACGGCAGCATCCAGCGTAGCGGTGCGGAAGGGGTCAGGTCGATCAAAACTTCACCGACCGTTACAATATCCATGGCTGCTCCTTTCAGCGGTGCACCAGCAGCGCCTGATAGGGCTCCAGCCCACATCCGCCAGCCAGACGGAAGCACCCTCCGGGGTGTGATACGCGCCACCCAGAACGTCCAGACTGGCTTCCGCCGGGTACTCGGTACAGCTCCATGAACAGCCATTCCAGCTCGTCCTTGTGCTTGGCAAATCGGGCTGCAAAATTATCTTGACCTGTCATCTTTCTTTATCCTTTTCGTGTAAGATGAAGCTGCACGCTGGGGTAATCACCAAACAGCTGCGGCAGGACAAGTCCCGCATACAGCAGAGTGCTGCCGCTGAACCGCATCCCCTTGTGAATGCCGTCCTCTACGTCGTGGGCATACCGGGAGCCGAAATAGTCGATGCCATCCAGTTCATACACAGCATCTTCTTCCAGCCCACGGAAGCACAGGTGGATGGGCAAGGGATTCGCCTGCGGATGGGTCACCACCAGATTCAGCAGTGCCTCGCTGCCGTCCTCTGCGGCAAACTGCCATGCCGTGAAATATGCGTTTTCTGCCGGGTCGGTCAGCCGGTAATAATCGCCGGTACGGATCAGGTCGTTCAGCCGCTTGAACCGCTTGATCTGGTTTTTCACTGCGGTGCACTCGGCGCGCTTCAATTTGCCCAGATCCAGCTCGTAGCCAAAGGTGCCGCTCATCGCCACCACAGCACGGGTGTCGATGGGCGTAGTACGGCCGGTCTGGTGGTTGGGGCAGGCAGAAACATGGGCACCCATGGTGCAGACCGGGTAGCCAAAGGAGGTGCCGTGCTGGATGGTCAACCGTTCAATGGCATCGGTATCATCACTGCACCAGATCTGGGGATAGTAGCACAGCATTCCGGCATCAAAGCGTCCGCCGCCGCCGGCACAGCCCTCGAACAGCACCTCCGGGAAGCCCTGCGTCAGCCGTTCTGCCAGCGCATAAACGCCCAGCATATAGCGGTGCATGATCTCGCCCTGCTGTTCGGCAGGGAAAGCACAGCTGTACACATCGCTCATGCTGCGGTTCATATCCCACTTGATATACTCAATGTGATGCTCCCGCAGCAGCTTGCCGATAACCCCTGCCAGATAGTCCACCACCTCCGGGCGGGAAAGATCCAGCACCAGCTGGTTGCGCCCCATGGCAGGCTTGCGTCCAGGCAGGGTCAGCGCCCAGTCCGGATGGGTGCGGTACAGCTGGGAGTTCTCGTTGACCATTTCCGGTTCGATCCACAGGCCGAATTTCATGCCCAGCGCATTGATCTGCCCGATCAGCGGATCCAGTCCGCCGGGCAGCTTTTCGCAGTTCACGATCCAGTCGCCCAGACCCTGATTGTCATCGTTCCGGGTGCCGAACCAGCCATCGTCCAGCACCATCATCTCCACGCCGAGAGAGGCCGCTTTTTCAGCGATCTTTACGATCTTTTCGGTGTTGAAATCAAAATAGGTGGCCTCCCAGTTGTTGATCAGCACCGGGCGGCATTTGTCCTTCCACGGGCCGCGGCAGATGTTGCGCCGCAAAAAGCGGTGGTACTGCTGGGAAAGCGGGGTCAGACCCTCTGCCGCAAAGGAGAGGATCACCTCCGGGGTGTCAAAGGTCTCGCCCGGCTTCAGGTTCCATGCAAAGCGCTCCTCCTGAATACCGCTCACTACCCGGACAAGACCGGTCTGAGAGCGCTCCACATCCATCTGGTAGCTGCCGGAATAGACCATCATCACCCCGTAGCAGGCACCGCTGGTCTCCGTTGCATCCTGCTGGCAGAGGATCAGGAAGGGATTATTGTGGTGGCTGGAGCTGCCCCGCACCGAAGAAATGGTCTGGATATTGGTGCCCACAGCTTCCCGCTCCAGCTGCCGTTCCATAGCGTGTCTGCCATGGAAATGCAGCAGATCCCATCTGCTAAAAGGCAGATCCAGACAGGCAGATGCCGCCTTGTCCAGCCGCAGCGGGGTATCTCCGTGGTTTGTCAGCCGCGCCGCACGGGTGATGACATCCTGCTGTGCAAACACGCCGTACAGCAGCTCCAGCGTCAGACCGGTGGTCTCGTCCTGCATTCGGACGATCAGGGTCTCGGCATCGTTTTCCTCTGCGTGGGCACAGGGCAGACCGGTCAGCTGATATTTGCCCGCCTCCACCGTGTAGCTCACATAGGTAAAGTCCGCGCCAAAGGCGCCACGGCTGTCGGCCACCGTCAGGCAGGAGAGACGGAAATCGCCCACGTTGCAGCCGGTATACTCCTGCGGGAGCAGATCCGGGGAAACGCCCCGGTGGGTGCGATAAGCGTAGTAATCCGGCGAGAATCCCCGGTCTGTGCGAGGATACAGCTGCATCAGGTCCCCGGTGCCGATGGTTTTGCCGTAGTACAGATGCAGCAGGTGCCCCAGCGCATCCACCTTCATGTGGTAACTGGTATGGGCAGTCTCCAATACAAAAATGCGTGCCTCGGAATCAAATCGAATACTCATGGATCCTATACCTCAACGAGATTATTTTTAAGGCAATACCGCATAATTCTAAGTGCCGATACGGCGAGTGAGGTGCGGCAGATGCTAAGCCAAAAGCGCAGATAATACTTTGTGTATTATCGAGCATTTTGGCAACGCAGATGCCGTGCCGCAGCCGCCGGAGTGGTGCTTAAGCCGTAAGGCGGGAATTGTGCGGTGTTGCCTTAAGAGAAATGCCGACAGGCAGGCGGTCGTGTCGGAATGGCTACCCGCCTGTCGGCGGCGCTCATTGCTGCCATTGCCTTTACGAATTATCTGCGAGAGATCTTCATTTTTGTTCTCCTCCAAAGTCCTTATTCCGTAGGGTGATCTTCGTACTGTGTCGTACCGGCCGGGTCGATTTTTCTGCTTTTTGTCAGCTCTTACAAAAGCAGCGAGAAAATTTTGTGCATCATCACATTACACAGTTTCTTTTCTCTTGTTGTGCCATTATTATACTATCTGCCAGTAGTTTCGTAAATGCAAAAATGCGACTTGTTATATCTCAATTTGAAGGAATACTACGAATTATTATGAAAGAGGCTCTGTCCTTCATAGAGCAGCATTACAGCGAAGATATTTCCATCGAGGATATCTCCTCCTTCTGCGGACTGAACCGCAGCTATTTTAGCAAGGTGTTCCGGGATACCATGGGCGAAAGCCCACAGGGGTTCCTGCTGCACTACCGCATGGCACGGGCGGCACAGCTGCTGACCGAAAGCCGCCTTCCCATCAGCACCATCAGTACCATGGTCAGCTATCCCAATCAGCTTCACTTTTCCCGTGCGTTCAAAAATGTATATGGCATCAGCCCACGGGACTATCGTGCAAAGCATTTTGCACTATAAAAATTGGTCTCAATACAGTGAAATAAATCAGCGGCAGTCCTCCCGTTAGACATTCCTACGGATTGGGAACCGCGCACTAACAAAAGCCCCACTGGGCTGATTGCTTACGGCGCTGCGCGGGGCCTTACGGGTTGCGTTTGCTGATTTTTCCGCAGCCCCTTGGCAGGGCTTTGAAAAATCAGAATGCTGCTCGGGCAACTCCTCCCTGTTTCTGCCGCAGGCAGCGGTCGTCGTCGTTGCTGTTCAAGTCCTCTTATCCGCTGTTACAGCGAAAGGAAAAAACACTATATAAAACAAAAAAAGACAGCTATCAAAAGCTGTCTCTCTTGTGGTGCAGTTACGCAATCAAAATCCGAACCATTTCCCTTTGCTTTGGATTCCTCTACTTTTTCAAAAGGAATGGTCTGTGTACCCTCTTTATAGTTAAAGGTTATCAAAACCTTATCATCATACAGGTAAATCGAATTGATGAAGGTATCCACCAACGCCTGCCGCTGGTCTTTCAGGCTCATATTCAGCTTACGGAACCGCAGCAACCAAAAGCGAATGAACTCCTCCGTGACCTTGGGCTTCGCCAGCTTTTCTTCCGCAATGCGGGCTTCAAGCTCACGCTTGGTTTCTTCCAGCTGCTCTAGCCGCTCCTTGGTGGAACTGGTCAGGATACCGGCCTGAATCGCATTGAGCATATTCTGGATACCAGATTCCGCATCTCGAAGCTGTTTCTCATAGAGGGGAATGTTGGTGTTCTCCTTGTTTTGCAGCTCCATGACCTTGGCGATGATGGATTCCATGGCGGCATCATCCCGGACAAGCTGCATGGTCTGGTTGACCACCAGATCTTCCAGCCACTGTTTGCGGACGGTCTTTTTCTTACAGCCCTTGTGCTTCTTGGCGGTAGCACATTTATAGTAGCGGTGAACTTCACCTGTCCGGCTTGTGCCGCTTTCGCCAAACATCAGCGCACCACAGTGACCACAGAACAGCTTAGTGGTGAGCAGGTAATCATCCTCTGCCTTTCTCCGGGCAGGAGCTTTTTTGTTTTTGGCGATCTTTTCCTGCACATCGTTGAAAAGCTCTGCGGACACAATGGAGGGAATCGCATCGGGAATCAAAACATCACGATATTTCAGCTCCCCGATGTAGCGGCGATTGTTCAGCATATGCTGAATGGTGTTGAAGGTCATCAGCCCGCCACGCTGGTTCTTGACGCCCTTTTCGTTCAGCCAATCCCGAATTTCCCGCATGGTCTGGCCATCGTTGTACCGCTGGAAGGTTTCTGCCACAAAGGGAGCAGTCAACGGGTCGATTTCAAAGCGGTGGTCTGCGTTGATGATGTAGCCAAAGGGAATGGCACCGCCAGTGAACTTTCCCTTCAGTGCGTTTTCGGTCATGCCACGAATGACCTTTTCAGACAGGTCAGCGGAATAATACTCGGCATAACCTTCCAGCACCGATTCCAGAATGATGCCCTCCGGTCCCTCGGAGATGATCTCGGTGGCAGACATGAGCTTGACACCGTTCTTCTTCAGCTGGGTCTTGTACCGGGCACTGTCGTAGCGGTTCCGGGCAAAACGATCCAACTTCCAGACCAGCACGATGTCAAACAGCTTCTTGTCACTGTCCTTAATCATCTGCTGAAACTCCGGGCGGTTGTCCGTCTTGGCAGAGATAGCACGGTCAATGTAGTGCTTGACGATGGTGATGCCGTTCTTTTCCGCATAGGCAGTGCATTCACGAATCTGGCCTTCAATGGATTCTTCGCGCTGGTTATCCGATGAATAGCGGGCATAGATCACGGCGGTCATGGCAGGCACCTCACTTTACACATCATTGAACGGTGGAGTGTTCTTTTAAAGCAATGTTTCGTATAATGGATATACCACATTTTACAGATGATTGCAAGCTTTTTATACGCTTTTCACGAGATTCAGTAAAAAACATGAACTCCTATGAAAGCAAAATATTCACATTCCATGGTTCTATGAAGGTGCCCGGAGCAATTGTGTCATTTTGACACAATTCCTTATTTCTCCATAAACCATAAAAATTCAACTTTTTAATGCAGCAGCTACAACGTTGGATTGCATATCGCAAATATACTATTTGAATATTGCGCTGATTTTTGTCTTGTTACGGTTTCGCAATAAGACCAAAGTGGTGGGTATCACGATGATACCCACCACTTTAGCCAAGTAAATTTTTATTTTTGAATCGTAAAACGGAACGAGGTTCCCTTCTCCACCGCAAAGCAGGCGTCTGCATGGGGCTTTGCGCCCCAGCTGTTGTCGCCGCCCACGCCGCGCTGGAAAGCAGCGCAGCGGACGACCGTCTTATTGTCGTCCCGGGGCAGCTCGTAAAGGTGGCGGGCGTTTTCCAGTTCATGGGGCGTGTAGGGCAGCGCCGAGAAGGTCATGCCGTCCCCTGCAAAGCCGATGCCTATATTCAATCCGCTGCCGGTGACAGTTGCACTGTACACGCCGGTGCGGCTGCCGCACTCCTGCGGGTAGACCGGGGTGTTCTGGGCAAAATCCTGCCGGACGTTGTAGTTCCACGCACCCATCTTGCCGCCTGCAGTGCGGTCGGCGGTGGTCTCCCGGGGGCCAAGACCCAGATAGGAGACTTCCGTCAGCTCCCGACGCAGCGGGAAGAGCAGACCGAACTCCGGCAGCTCAGTGCGCGTGCCCTGCCATGTCATGGTGATATCACAGCGGCCTGCGCCGTCAATGGCAAAATCAATGGGCAGCGTCTGCCCATCTGGCAGGGTGTAGTTTGCGCGGGCGATAACGAAATCGCCCTTTGTTTCAGCGGTCAGGTTATCGCAGCGGGCGTAGAGACCGGCGGTTTTCCAGAAGGCAAATGTAAACGGCTCTGCACAGCCCTCGTCGTTGTTGGTGGGCGCACGCCAGAAATTGGGGCGCACGGTATCGTCCAGCAGCTGCACACCGTTATAGCGGATGGACACCAGCCCCTTGCCTCGGCCAAAGATGTACTCGAAGCCCTCGCCCTTTACGCCGACGTTGCAGTCCATCTCCACCAGCTGCGGGGCGGGCAGGGTCAGCCGGGCGACGGCGTAGTTGTGCCATACCTGCCCCAAAGCGGCTTCATAGCCCGCCGGGATGCCGGGCAGTGCAGCCCGCTGGATGGCGGTAACGGTCATGCAGGCAAGCCCAGCCTCCGGTAAGGCAAAGGGAAACGGGATGTGCTCCGTCCCGCCCGGCTTGCAGTCTGCCCGCAGCACCGCCCGGCGCTCCGGCTTGCCGTTGACCGAGGACGCAAACACAAGGTCGTAGGCGTTCAGGTCGGTAAAGAGATTCCGGTTTTCAATCACGGCTTCCGTGTCGGTCAGGGTGATCTTCAGCGGTGCGTAGGCCGCCTTGACGGCGTCCATTTTGGGGGTGTTACGGCGGTCGGGCAGCACAAGGCCGTCCACGCAGAATTCCCGGTCGGTGGGGCGGTCGCCGAAGTCGCCGCCATAGGCAAAGCCGGGCTTGCCGTCCGGGCTTATCACTGCAATGCCGTGGTCCATGTACTCCCAGATAAACCCGCCCTGATACAGGGGCTCTTCGTAGGCATACTCGGTGTAGTCGGTGATGCCGCCGCAGCTGTTACCCATGGCGTGGCTGTACTCGCACATGATAAAGGGCTTTTCCGGGTGCTCTGCCAGAAACTTTTTGATGTCTGCCACCGGGGTGTACATCTGGCTTTCCATATCGGAGGTGGCGGGGTACTCCCGGTTCCAGAAAATGCCCTCGTAGTGCACAAGGCGGCTGGGGTCGGTGTTGCGGAAATACTCGCTCATCTCCCACAGGGTCTTGCCGCCGTGGCTCTCGTTGCCGCAAGACCAAATGAGGATGGCCGGGTGGTTTTTGTCCCGTTCCAGCATGGCTTCGGCGCGGGCAAGCACATTTTCCCGCCACTCCGGGCGGGCACCGGGCAGCGTCCACTCGTCCGAGCCGTCCGCACCCAGCTTCTGCCATGTGCCGTGGGTCTCCAGATTGGTCTCCCCGATGACATACAGGCCGTATTCATCGCAGAGGGACAGGAAATAGGGGTCGTTGGGGTAGTGGCTGGTGCGCACGGCGTTGACGTTGTGGGCCTTCAGGTTCTTTACATCCCACAGCATCTCTTCCCGGCTGACGGTGCGGCCGGTGCGGCAGCTCCACTCGTGGCGGTTGACACCCTTGAACACGATACGCTTGCCGTTCAAAAGCATCTGGCGTTCTTTCAGCTCAAACTTACGCAAGCCGACTTTCAATCCGGTGCGCTCCACGAGAGCGCCCTCGCGCAGCAGAGCAATCTCGGCCTCGTACAGGTTCGGCTGCTCGGCGCTCCACAGGGCGGGATGCTCCACCGTAAAGGTGAAGGAAACGTCCTGTACGTCCTCCTCCACATCCGGGTCGGACTCGCCTTTGCCAAACACCACGCCGCTGTCGTATTCGGCAGGCTCCCCCACCTCAGCGGACTGCTCCTCGCCGTCAAACACCACCGACACCGTTCCCGCGCCGCTGACCTTGCAATCAAAGGTGACGGTGGCACTGGAAAAGTCCGGGGCAAAATCCTGCTTCACAAAGACATCCTCGAGGTGAATTTCCGGCTTTGTGAACAGCTCCACGGAGCGGAATAAGCCGCTCATGCGCCAGAAATCCTGATCCTCCAGCCAGCTGCCGGAGGAGAAACGGTACACCTGTACCGTCAGGGTATTTTCGCCGGGGTGGACGGCAGCAGTCATGTCAAATTCAGCGGGAGTGAAGGTATCCTCGGTGTAGCCGATGTAAACGCCGTTGCACCAGACGGCGGCGGCACTGTCGGCACCGTTCAGGCGCAAGTAACAGCTTGCCCAGCTTTCCGGCAGGGTGAAACTGCGCTGGTATTCCCCGATGGGGTTATAGTCCTGCGGAATCTGACCGGGGTGCAGCTTTTCGTGGCCATCCCACGGGTACTGGGTGTTGACATAATGGGGCGCGCCGTAGGGCTGGCCGGGCTTTTGCAGGCTCTGCATCTGGATGAAGCCCGGCACGGTCAGGGTGTCCCAGTCCGTAAAGGGTGCAGTCAGGTTTTCCGCATAGCAGAAGTTCCACTCGCCGTCCAAGCTGACGGTCAGGGGCAGTTCCAGGCTGGTCTGGTCGGTAAAATGGGCATGGAAGGGCAGACGGTTCTGCTGGAAAATTTCCGGGTCGGCCAGAAGCGCCGAGGTAATGGGATGATTTAACGGCATAAATGTCACCTCGCAGCATTTTCTGCTTTTATTATAGCACAGGATATAAGAAAAACAGCCGCACAAAACGACTGTTTTTCTATCGCAATTTTCAAAAATAGTGCCTATCAAAACGGCATATTTGCGATATGCAGTTTGCGGATGTTGCTTGTGCATTAAAAACGCAAACTGCTATAGAAAGAAGCGGCATCAGTTTGCTTCGTCAAAGACCTCGGTGTCCAGTCCTGTGTGCCCCTTGGGGATGTGGTACTTCACGGCGGGCAGATGGACGTTAGTGAAGTACAGGCTGGTGTTGGGGTCGCAGCCGATGACCACTGCTTCTCCCCTGCCGCGCACGGTGCAGCGCAGGGTGTCGCAATGGGCTTCGGCGGTGTCATTTTCCACGCTTTCGGCATAGCCCGGTGCAAAATTGGGCACGGCAAAACCGCAGTCGTAGGCTTCGCAGTCGAAACTGCTGTCAATCTCGTGATGGCGGCAGTGGCCGGTGGCCGTGGGGGTGATGGTAGTGGTCACCTCAATGCCGGGGAAGGGCGACCACTGCGCAGTCACAGCCCCGGCTTCAATTTCCCACGTTTTGCTCACCTTGCGCACAAACACGTTATCGTCGATGACAAAGGCCAGCATACTGTCGGGAGCCGCCTGATTGAGCACCTCCCGGCTGCGGGAGGCACAGAAGCCAAAGCGGGTATCGTAGGCAAATTTTGCGTACTTTTCCGGGAACTGTCCGTGGCCGTGCCCCTCGTTGACACCGGCGGCATAGGCTGTTACCCGCCCCGCCCGGCGCTGCACCAGCATATTGGCGTATGGCATGGGCTTGAGCCGCTCCAATGCGGGCATGGGCGCGGCTTCGGCAGACCAGAAGGGGTGGTCATCCGGCAAAGCAAGCAGCAAAAAGCTCTTCATGCCCCAGTAGGGGCTGCCGGGGGCGTTGTACCGCTCGGCCATGTACATCTGCGGGTAGCAGTAGCCGATGGTCAGGATACCGTCCCGGTCGAACATTTTCTGCCCCAGCCACCAGTTGAAGTTGCGGACGATAAGGCCCTTCATTACCGGCAGGGGCAGCGGCTCCAGCCCTGCCCAGATGCAGGCCGCCCAGAAGCTGTTCTGGGCAAAGCGGTAGGTCAGGCTGCGGCCAAAGGGCAGGGCTGCGCCGTTGGCATCGAACCAATAGACGAACTGCTGCGCGAACAGCTGGGCGCGCTGGCGGTAGAGTGCAGCACGCCGGGGGTCGGTGTCGGCGGCAAATTTAGAGTAGAGCAGTCCGTAATACTGGATGGCCCACGGGATGTAGTAATCCTTTTGCACGGAGGCGCCATCGGTGGACCAGCCGTCGCCGCTGTAATAGCTGTCAATTTTGCAAAGGCCATCCTCCAGCAGTTCCGGGCTGTAAGGCATCCCCACGCTTTTCAGGGCAAGGTTTACAAGGATGCGGAAAAACTGCCAGTTGCAGTCCGGGATGGTGTGGGCGTTGATCTGCCCCAGCCATGCGGCAAGGTTCTGTTTTTCGGTATCAGAAAGCGGGGTCCACAGCTTTTCCGGTGCGGTGAGGATGCCGCAGGCAATAGCCGCCATCTCCACATAACACTGGTCGTATTCCCCGGTGGTGCCCCAGTATTCGGGGTTTTCCGGGTCGGTGCCGGCGGCAAGACCCTTGCGGTAGATTTTTTCAAACTCCGGGTCAGAGCCGCCGCCCACCCAGAAGGGCACCAGCGCCCACAGCGGGCGGCTGAAGGCTTCCAGCTCAATGGCATTTTGGTTGTAGGTCACACCCGTCTCGCCCAGATGCAGCCGGGCGCAGCCTGCGGAATAACAGGGCTTGAGGGGGTCGAGAAATTTGTGCATCAGTGCGGTAAAATCCGCTTTGGTCTGCAAGTTCATCACCAGTACATCTCCCAGTCTTTGGTCAGGCGGGTCAGCGCCTCCATGTAAAAATAATCGCCCCAGCTCGTACATTCATCCACGCCCTCCGGGGTGCAGGTGTTGTAGGGGCTCTTTTTGCTGTAAGTGCCGTGCAGCAGCTGGCCGGAGCCGAGGGTACCAGGCTTTACCGCATAATTTGCGGCAAGGCTGGCCAGCATCTGCCGTGCCAGTGTGCGCCACTGGGCAGCTTCTGTTTCGTCCACATACTTTGCCGCTTCCAGCAATCCACAGGCCACGATGGCAGCGGAGGAGGAATCCCGGGGTTCGCCGCTTTCCGGGGCAAAGAGCATATCCCAGCAGGGGATCATATCCTCCGGCAGGCGGGAAAGGTAAAATTCCAGCGCCTTGCGGAACACATCCAAAAACTTTTCGTCGTGGGTGTAGGTGTAGCCAATGGCGCTGCCGTACACGCCCCACGCCTGTCCCCGTGCCCAGAAGCTGTCGTCCTTATAGCCCTGACAGGTGCGTCCGCCCTTGGGGGTGCCGTCCGGGTTCATAAAGAAGGTGTGGTAGGTGCTGCCGTCCGGCCGGAAGGAGTTTGCCAGCGTGGTGGCGGTGTGGGCAGCGGCGATCTCGCGGTAGTGGTCGCTACCGGTCACCTGCGCTGCCCAGTACAGCAGCGGCACATTGAGCATGCAGTCAATGATATAGCGGTAGTTGCCGGGGTCGTCCATAGTGCCCCATGCCTGCAAGAAGCGGCCGCTGGGTTGGTAGCGGGTCAGCAGCTGGTCGGCGGCGGCAATGGCGGCGTTTTTGCCGGTTTCGCTGCCCACCAGCTTCCACGCTGCCACGCAGGTGGGGCTGTACAAAAAGCCCATATCGTGGTGGTCCACCTCCACCTTGCGGGCAATGCGGTCCGCAAAGCTGTCCACCTGAATGAGGGCGGCTGTCTTGAATTTTTCGTCCCCGGTGGCCTCGTAGGCCAGCCAGATCTCACCGGGCCAAAAGCCGCAGGTCCACTGGTTATTGGCGCAGCCGGGGTAGATATCGTTCACACTGGAATGGTTCTGGCACTGGTAGGTGTACAGGGGCAGATTGGTCTCCACCTGTTTGCAGGCATCGGCCAGTGCCTGCCGTGCCTCGGCGTCGGTCATAGCGTGGTTCTGGTAGGTTTTCATCATGATTACTCCTTAAATCCAAACGTAGGTATCTCTGCCCACCGCTGGCGCAGAAAGTGCATGCCCAGCTTGGGGCGGCGATCCCGGGTGAACAGACCTTTTTTGTTGCCATCCACCCGCATGGGGCCCTGCACAGTGTCGTAGTCTGCAAAGTTCCAGACAAATTCTCCCACAAACCACGGGCGCTTGTCAAACTCTGCATCCAGACGGCGGTAGAACTCCACCTGAAACTCCTCACTGAACATCTCGGCTCCGGCGGTGTGCAGCCCTGCCACGGTGTCCGCACCGTACTCGCTCATCATCACGGGCTTGTGCTGCTCTGCCCAGAAATCCAGCTCCTGATTCAGGCCGTAGCAAGCGGCGTCCATGTCACCGGAAAGGTTGTACCAGCCGTAGTAGCGGTTGATGCAGACGATATCCATGGTGCGGGTGGTGATATCCTTGGTGTAGTCGTTCTGGCAGCAGACGAGGGTGACCGGGCGGTCCTGCGGGTCCAGCTGGTGCGCCAGCTCATACAGCGGGTGCCAGTAGTCGTAGGCATCCTGCGGGAAGTGCTCCAGATCCGGCTCGTTGCCAAGGCTCCACAGCACCACGCAGGGGTGGTTTTTGTCCCGATGGATCATCTCGGCAAGCACCTGCCGGTGATGCTCCGCAAGGGGGTATTCCTTATAGGGGTTCACCGCTGCCCCGCCGCCGATGCCCACCGCCGGGGTCTCGTCCATGACCAGAATGCCCTCCCGGTCGCACAGGTCGTAGAACTCCTCGGCGTAGGGATAGTGGCTGGTGCGCACGGCATTGGCGTTTGCCCAGTGGATCAGGTTCACATCCTTCACGTTCAGCACCGGGTCAAAGCCTCGGCCATGGGCGGTAAAGTCCTCGTGCTTGCAAAAGCCCTTGAAATAGAGCGGCTTGCCGTTCAAAAGCACCTGTGTGCCCCGCACCTCAATGCTGCGCACACCAAAGGTCTGGTCGTAGACATCTGCCCCGCAGGTGGCATGCAGGGTGTACAGGTAGGGCGTGCCGGGTCTGGGCTCCCAGAGATGCACTTCCGGGATGGTGATCGTGCCTTCTGCACTCTCGGCGCTTGCAACGGCGTTGCCGTCAGCATCCAGCACCGTGACACGGACAGGCGCGCTGCCGGTGGTTTTTACCGCGTACTGCACCGTGCCGTCCACGGCGGGCACTATGGTCACATCCTCGATGTACTCTTTAGGGGTGGTGTAGAGCACCACCGGGCGATGGATGCCCGCATAGTTGAAAAAGTCAAAGTTGGGGCGGTTCTGGGGTGCGGCGGCACGCTTGGCAGCCTCCACACTGGGGATACCCGCGTTGTCCGAGCCAAAGAAGGCCAGCTGCCCGTCCTCGTTGCCCACAGGCAGGGTGCTGTGGTTCACCCGGTTGTCACAGGCTACGGTCAGCAGTGCGGTCTCGCCGGGTTGCAGCAGAGCGGTGACGTCCGCTTCAAAGGGGGTAAAGCCGCCCTTGTGCTGTGCAATGAGCTGGCCGTTCAGCCAGACCTTGGCCGTGTGGGTCACCGAGCCGAACCGCAGCACCACCCGCTGCCCGGCGCAGAAGGCGGGCAGGGTGACCTTGCGCTGATACCACACCCAGCCGTAGTGGCGGCGCAGGGCGGTGGTCTGGTCGTTCTGGTCGTTGTAGCTGGCAGGTACCGCGATGGGCTGGGCGTCCGGCAGGGGCTTTGCGGGGTCGAACTGGGTTTCCGCGCAGCTGCCCAGCGCAAACGCCCATGTGCCGTCAAGGCTCAGCTTCAAGCGCGCTTCATTCTGTTCAGGATATAACATAACGCTTTCCCTCTATTTCTGCAAAAAATGCGGGGCGCGGGTACTGCCCACGCCCCGCTTACGGGTGATTTGTTTAGCCCTTGATGCCGGTGGATGCCACGCCCTGCACAAAGTACTTTTGCAGGGAGAGGAACACGATCAGCACCGGGATCAGTGCCACCACAGAGGCCGCCATGATCAGGCCGTACTCTGCAGAATACTGGGTGATGAACATACGCAGACCGATCTGGATGGTCTTGAGTTCGGTCTTGGTCAGGTAGATCAGGGGGCCAAGGAAGTCGTTCCATGTGTTCACGAAGGTGAAGATGGTCAGGGTGGACAGGGCGGGCAGGCTGAGGGGCAGCATGATGTGCCACCAGATGCCGTACTCGCTCAGGCCATCAATGCGGGCAGCCTCACACAGCTCGGTGGGCACGCCCTCGTAGAACTGCTTCATCAGGAACACGCCGAAGGCGCTGAAAGCCTGCAAACACATAATGGCCAGATGGGTGTTGTTCAAATGCCACGAGCTCATCATCATGAACTGGGGCACCATGTAGGCCTGCCAAGGCACTGCGATGGTGGCAATGTAGCCGAGGAAGAGCGCGTTTTTGCCCTTGAACTGCATCTTGGCAAAGGCGTAGGCTGCAAAGGAGGAGGTGAACAGCTGCAACAGGGTGACCACCACGGTGATCTTGACCGTGTTTTTCACAAAGGTCAGCAGCGGGATCTGGGTCCAGATGTCCACATAGTTCTGCCAGCGGGGATTTTTGGGGATCCACTGGATGGGGAAGCCGAACACGTCCTTATTCAGCTTAAAGGAGGAGGACAGCATCCACAAAAAGGGCAGCAGCATACAAGCTGTGATGACGATGAGGAAGAAATAGATCAGGAACTTGGAGATGAAATTGCGGCGCTTCTGGGAAGCGTGGTCTTTAATAACAGCGGTTGCCATGGTTTCTTCCTCCTTTCTCAGTTATCGCCCTTGGAGCCGCGGAACTGGATGATGGTAACGATCAGCACCAGTACGAACAGCACCATGGCAATGGCACTTGCGTAGCCGTATTTCGGAGTATTGACGAAGGCCACATTATAGATGTAGTACACCAGCGTCATGGTAGCAGTGCCGGGGCCGCCCTGCGTGATCATGTACATCTGGTCGTAGACCTTGAAGCCGGAGATGGTGAGCATGATGACCACAAAGAAGGTAGTGGGGCGCAGCTGCGGCAGGGTGATGTGCCAGAACTGCTGCCAGCGATTTGCACCGTCCAGCTCGGCGGCTTCGTTCAGGTCCGGGTTGCAGCCCTGCAAGCCTGCCAGATAGATGACCATGTAGTAACCCATGTTCTTCCACACGCTGAACAGGATGACCGTGATCATAGCGGTGTCCTTACCGGCAGCCCAGCGGGGCAGGTTTTCCACCGCCACGCCAAAGAACTGGTTCAGGATCATGTTGATGGGGCCCATGGAGGGGTTGAAGATCATGTTCCACACCGCTGCCACCGCCACCAGCGAAGCAACGTAAGGGAAGAACGCCACGGTGCGGAAGAAGTTGCGCAGCTTCACGTTCTGGTTCAGCAGCACAGCCATGGCCAGCGAGCAGGCCAGCGTCAGCGGCACCGTGCCAATGACGTAGACGATGGTATTTTTCAGCGCCGCCTGAAAAATTTTATCGGTGGTAAAGAGTTTTACAAAGTTCTTCAGACCGATAAACTCGATGGCGTGGCGGCCGTCCCATGCGCAGAAAGCCAGCGCAATGGCAAACACCATGGGCACCAGCGTAAACACGCAGAAGCCAATGAAGTTTGGCGCAATGAAGGAATACGCGATCAGGGAATCGCGGGTCGATTTTTTTAGCACTTTACGGGGAGTTTTATTCTGGACAGCAGCACTCGCCATAAAAGAGCCTCCTTTCCCGGAAGTATAACAGTTTTTCCAAAAAATGAGCGGGGCGGGCGCTGTGCATACCCGCCCCGCTCGGACAGGGCTTTTTTCCGATGCTCGTCATCGGAAAATGAATGGGGATTGAAAACAATGAAGAAGGAGAACCGCAAACCATTGCGGAAAACGCTTTATCAGCCGAGAACTGCGGGAACCTGATCGTTCATGTTCTGGATGCCCTCGTCCACGGTCTCGCTCATGGTCATAATGGCATCGTGCTCGGCGTTCAGAATGGTCTCGATATCAGATGCGTACTGGGTGTAGGGCATCTCCAGATAAACGTTGCTGGTGGTCAGTGCATCCACAGAGTTGCTGTCCTCGGGGAAGCCTTCGGTGGACTTGATGATCTCGGCGGTAGCAGCGGAGCCGCAGGCCGGGAAGGTGCCGGTCTTGGCAATGGCCTGTGCGCCCTCTTCAGAGACACACCAGTTGATGAAGTCGGCAGCGGCCTCTGCCTTGGGAGAATCGGCGTTGATGGCCAGGCTGGTCACAGTGCCCAGCGTAGAACCAGCCTCTGCACCAGCGGGGTGCGGATACTTGACGATGCCCCAGTTGAACTTGGTCTCAGCATCCTTCATGTAAGCTTCCAGCGTGGAAATGAACCAGCTGCCCATGTTGACCATTGCGCACTGCTGGTTCTCAAAGGCTGCGGAGTAGTGCAGAGAAGAGGTCTTGAGGTAGCCGTAGTCCATGCAGATGCCGTCCTTCTGCTGGGCAATGACCATATCGTAGGTGGGCTTCATGAAGTCGTAGGTGCCGTCGATGATGGTGTTTTTGCCGTCCAGAATGGAGAACAGAGAAGCGGCAGAGCGCCAGGTGTGGTAGTGGCAGCCATAGACCTTGGTGTCGCCGGAGCCGCTGGTCATCTTGCGGGCCAGAGCATCGTAATCTTCCATTGTCAGGTCATTGGAGGGATACTCCACACCGGCAGCATCAAACAGATCCTTGTTGTAGTACAGCACCCAGAAGTCGCTGCGGAAGGGCACGGCGTAGAAGTTGCCGTCATCGGTGGTCAGCTGCTCGATGGTGCCGTTGAAATCGCCGGTGTCGCGGGTCAGCACCTCATTCAGAGGCTTGAGGTAGTCCAGATTGATCAGGTTTGCGTAGCCGGGGATATCCTTGATGGTCACGATATCCAGATCAGCGCTGCCGGCCAGCTGGGTAGCCAGAACGGTCATGTAATCGCTGGAGCCCAGATCCACCATCTCGATGGTCACGTCCTTGTGGCTTGCCATGTAGCCGTCGGCCATGGCCTGCCAGTAGGGAGTGGACTCCTTATCCCACACTGACCACTGCAGGGTAACAGGGCCTGCGGCTGCGGAAGCAGCGGTGGAACCGGCAGTGGAGGAAGCAGCGGTGGAGCTTGCAGAAGAGCCGCCACAGGCGCTCAGGGCAGCAGCTGCGCCGCAGGCAGCGGCAGCGGTAAGGAACGAACGACGAGAGATCTTTTTCATAAGTGTGTCCTCCTTCAGGGCAGTGTGTTTGTTCTGTGCAGCGGCCTCCCCCGTGCCGGGGAGCCGCTCGCTTTTGTTGACACTAGGATACCGCACAAACGCAAAAACCGGAATGGAAAAATTCCGGGAAGAGTTGCAGTTTTTCTGTATCTTTTAAAAAAAGATGTACTTTCTTACACTGGAGTCTGCACTTTCTTGTTCTCTTGCACAGTTTGCATCCGTGACGAGAGAAAAAAGCATATAAAGTACACAATTCTCATGAAAAAAGCCGTTGACAAACCGCGCCGGAATCAGTACTGTATAAAGGAAAGAATGCAAACTGTCACCAGAAAGGAGGCACCGTTATGAAGAGCAGCCACCGTTTCCCGCTGCGGCGGCAGATCGTGTGGGGAATGCGCTTTTTTACCTTTCTTACCTCTCTGGCCGTGGGCGCGGCGCTGTTCATTCTCTCCAACCAATATGTGCGTGCCAACTCCCTGCAGGCGGCAGAGTTCAACCTGCGGCTGGTGGCTACCTCCATCGAGACCAGTCTGGAAAGCGCCGATGCTCTTTTGAACTGGGCTTCCATTGACAGCACCGTGCGGCGGTACATCTCGCAGGAAAATATCAACGGCACCCAGACCATTGCCGCCTACGAAGCCATGCAGGAAAAATACTATTCCAGCACCCTGTACAGCCATATCCTCCGCTTTTTTGTTACCAATGAGAACGACCGGCATTTGCAGTTCGGCCCGCTGAACTCCTCGGCGGCGCTCAACCGCACCAGCGTAAAGCAGTTTCTCACCAAGGGGTACGGGATGCAGTTCGCCACCGACCCGCTGCTGCCCGGCAGTCCGAGCTGCATCGCCATCAGCCAGCCTGTCCGCTGCGGCAAGGGCACCTTGCACCGGGGCAGCACCTACCTTGCGCTGGATACCGCCATTATCACCGACCCGGCAGCAGGTTACAGCCTGACCGACGGCAGCGCGTTGTACTGGGAGATGGGCAGCCGCCTGTGGCAGATCGAAAACGGCAGCCTGACCGAGATTGAAAATCCGCTGCGGGAGGTGGACTACACCCTGCGCACCGGCAGCAATAACGGCGTGACAGAGCAGACCGCATGGCAGGGCAAGGTGCAGCTGGACGGCCAGAAGTATTATGTAGTCAAGGTAACACTGAACGGCCGCAGCGCGGCACTGGTACAGCTTTTGCCCGCAAATACCTTTTTGCTGCACTACGGCGTGTACCTGTGGCTGGTCGCCCTTGGCACTGCCATCATCTGGGGACTGAGCTTTTTGATGCAGCACTGGCTGGAGCGGGTCATCACCCGCCCGGTGGAGGCGCTGCAAAAGCGCATCGAAACCGTGGGCAGCGGCAACTTTGCCCCCGACCGCACGGTGGAGTGGAACAACGAGCTGGGCGACATCGGCCGGGGCATCAACCAGCTGGCTGAAAACGTGGACAGCCTGATGACCCGCCGGGTGGAGGACGAACGTCGCAAGCAGGAGCTGGAATACCGGATGCTGCAAAACGAGGTGAACCCGCACTTTATCTACAACACCCTCAACAGCATCCGCTGGATGGCTACCATCCAGCACGCGCCCGGCATTGCCGAGATGGTCACCGCCTTTGCACGGCTGACCAAAAGCATCTCCAAAGGCACCCAGAAGCTGGTGCCTTTGCAGGAGGAGCTGGCATTGCTCAACGATTACTTTACCATCCAGCAGTACCGCTACGGCGGCGACCTGGAGATTGAGGTCTCCCGCATTGAAAGCGAGACCCTTTGCCGGGACTGCATGATTCCCCGGTTCACCTTGCAGCCGCTGGTGGAAAACGCCATCTTCCACGGGCTGGAACCCAAGGGCGGCCACGGCAGCGTGCTGCTGGATATCTCCACCGACCCGGATACCGGGGACGTATTGCTGCGCATTACCGATGACGGCGTGGGCATGCCGCCGGAGCAGGTAGCTCACCTTCTGGACGAGCCCGCCGAGGGTGCCGAAAAGGCTGAAAAGTTCCGTCATGTCGGCCTGTGGAACGTGAACCGCCGCATCCGGTATTCCTTTGGCGAGGGTTACGGCCTGACCATTGAAAGTGAAGAGGACGTGGGCACCGAGGTCACCATCCGGCTGCCCTATCAACAGAAAGGAGACACCCATGCTGCGGATATTACTGGTGGATGATGAGCCGCTGGTGCTCATCGGCCTGCAGGGGATGCTGGAATGGGAAAAGCTGGGCTATACCGTCTGCGGCACCGCCCGCAACGGAAAGCTGGCGCTGGAACTCATTGAGCGGGAGAAGCCGGATATCGTCATTGCCGACGTAAAAATGCCGGTGATGGACGGGCTTACCCTTGCCCGCACCTGCCGGGAGCGCAACGCCCTGCCCGCCTTTATCATGCTGACCAGCTTTGAAGAATTTGATTACATCAAGCAGGCCATGGGTGCCGGAGTGGTGGATTATCTGGTCAAGCTGGACCTGACCCCCGAAAACCTGCAAACCGCCCTTGCCAAGGCCGCCGAAAAGGTAAAAAAGGAGCGTGCTTTGCTGGGCGAATTGTCAGCACAGGAAAATCTTGCCGAGAGTGTGCGCAGCTATCAGGAGCGTTTTTTCGTGCGGTTGTACGCCGGGCTGTTCCCGGACGAAGCCGCATTGGAGCAGCCTTTGCAGCACATGGAGCTGAACCTTGCAAGCGACGCCTACCTTGTAGCCAGCTGCGAGATCATCGCCAACACCGCCCTTACCCCCGCCCAGCAGCTGAAGCTGAGTTTTTCCTGCGGGCGGATGCTGGAGACCACCCTGCAAAACTACCTGCCCTGCTATGTGACCGGGGCGGATGCCATGCGCTGCAATGTGCTTTTCTGCCTGACCGATGCCCAGTGCCAAAAATACCGGACGGTACTGCGCCCGCTGCTGGAACGCGCCAGCCAAATTCTATACAACTATTTCACGGTACGGCTGCTCTGGGCGGTAGGACGCCCCACCGGCTCCCTGCTGGGGCTGGCGCGCCGCTGCCGGGAAAACGCCCACCTACAGCCCCTGCTCACGGTGGAGCAGCCCATCCAGTTCGTGGAGGTCAACGAGGGCGACGCCACCGCCGGGAAGATGCAGGTGGTGGCACAGGTGCAGGAGTATGTTAAGAATCATCTTTCGGAAAAACTGACGCTGGCCGATGTGGCGGCTGTATTCAATTTTTCGCCCAACTACCTCAGCCAGCTGTTCGGCAAATACGGCGACAGCGGCTTTGTGGAGTACATCACCGAGACCCGCATCGCTGCGGCAAAAGAGATGCTGGAACAGGGCGATTTGAAAGTATACGAGATCGCTGAGAAACTGGGGTACGAGAGCGCTTTCTATTTTTCCAAGGTATTCAAAAAGGTCACGGGGCTCAGCCCGCGGGAATACCAGCAAAGTATTTAAAATCGGAGGCTTTTATGATACAGGAACAGCTTGCTCATCTGCCGGAATTTCTTCCCGATTACCGGCCCTTTCCCCCTGTCAAAGAGCACACCGCATGGCAGGGGCTGCCCCTGCGGGCAAAGCAGCGCTTTTTGCAGGCGGGGGAAGCCGCGCTGCAAACGCCCATTGCGCCCCTGCCGCTCTCGCTCTGGCTGGATTTCACCCACACTGGGCGGCGCACCCCATGGGAGACGGCTTACTTTTCCCGCCGGGCGCGGCTGTGCGCGCTGGTAAGTGCCGAGTGTGTGGAGCACAAAGGGCGCTTTCTGGATGAAATTGCCGATACCGTATGGGCGATCTGCGAGGAAAGTGCATGGCAGCTGCCCGCCCACAACAGTTATGTGCGGGACACCCCGCAGCTGCCCCTGCCGGACACCACCCGCCCCATCGTGGATTTATTTGCCGCCGAGACCGGCGCGCTTCTGGCGCTGACCCGGTACTTACTGCCCGATGAGCTGGATACTGCCGCGCCGGGCATCACGGCGAGGATGGAGCGGGAGCTGGACGCCCGCATCCTGACGCCTTATTTTACAAGCCACTTCTGGTGGATGGGCAACGGCGAAGAGCCTATGTGTAACTGGACGAGCTGGTGCACTCAGAATGTGCTGCTCACCGTTTTTCTGCTGCCCACCACCCAGCAGCAGCGAAAAGCTGCCGTCAAGCAGGCAGCCTACAGCCTCGACTGCTTTTTGAAGGACTACGGCGCGGACGGCTGCTGCAACGAGGGTGCGCAGTATTATCGCCACGCCGGACTGACCCTGTGGGGCTGTCTTGAAATTTTATCCAACGTTGCGCCGGAGGCCTTCCGCCCGCTATTCAGAGAAACAAAGATCAAAAATATCGCGGAGTACATCTGCAATGTCCATGTGGAAGGACCTTACTATCTGAACTTTGGCGATTGCAGCCCCCTGGCCGGGCGCTGCGGTGCACGGGAATACCGCTTTGGACAGGCCGTAGGCAGCGATGCTTTGCAGGCCCTTGCGGCGGCAGATTTCCGCGCCGATGCCGACCCCGACCATTTGCAGAACCCGGACGGCAGCACCCACATCAACCTGTGGTACCGGCTGACCACCGCCTTTGCCGAGCAGGAACTGATGGAATACGCCGCAGTTCCCCAGCATCGTTCTGCAGTATGGTACCCCAGTGTAGGCATTTATGCCGCACGGCAGGGCAGCTGGGTGCTGGGTGCAAAGTTTGGCTCCAACGGCGACAGCCACAACCACAACGATACCGGCAGCATTACCGTGTACAAGGACGGAAGACCGTTTCTCATCGATATCGGAGTGGAGAGCTACACCAAAAAGACCTTCAGCCCTCAGCGGTATGAGATCTGGACGATGCAGAGCGCATGGCACAACCTGCCCACCTTTGACGGCGTGCAGCAGCTGCCCGGCGCGGAATACGCTGCCCGGGAGGTGTGCACCGAGGAAAATAGCATCACCGGCGAACTGGCGGGCGCGTACCCGCCCATCCCGGGGCTTACCACCTACCGCCGCAGCGTATCTGTCAGCGAACAGGGCATCACCCTGCGGGACGAAACAGACTATCCCGGCACAGTAGACCTGACCCTGCTCACCGAGCAGCAACCCGTCCCCACTGCGGACGGCTTTGCGGTGGGCACACTGGGCGGCATCCGCTTTGACCCGGACGCCGCAACGGCTGCTGTTACGGCGGTGCCTATCACCGACCCGCGCCTGCGCACCGCATGGCCGGAAACGATCTATAAGATCACCCTGCATTTCCAAAAAATGCTGAAGCTCGAACTGTACTAAGGAGAACTGCCATGGAAACCATCAAGCTGAAAATTCTGGACGAAGCCGGCCACACCCTGATGACCTGTGACGCTGACACCGCCGTATCCCTTGTTTACACCAACTGCTACAAGCCCGGCGACCGGGTGGCGCTGGAGATCGACCATCCCGGGCAGTACTGCGTCATCCAGTTCGAGGACACCATGCCCGAAGCCCTTGTGTATGTGGTCAAGCGGGAGATCAACTTCCACATTCCCTTCGGGGAGCAGGCCATCACCTACTCGCCCAAGAGCTTTGCGGGCAGCCGTCACGTTATCCGGGCACGGCTGGCACTGCCGGAAGAGATTGCCGCCCGGCGGAATCTGGCCTTCAACTGCTATGACGAGCATGGCGACACCGGTTTTTATCCCCACGCCAGCGCCAACGTAGAAACGCGCGGCGAGGCGGTGTTTGCCGCCCGCAACGCCATCGACGGCATTTTTGAGAACAGCGCCCACGGCGAGTATCCCTACCAGAGCTGGGGCATCAACCGCGACCCGAACGCAGCCCTGACGCTGGATTTTGGCCGGGAAGTACTGCTGGATGAGCTGCGCATCACCGAGCGGGCAGATTTCCCCCACGACAACTACTGGGTAAAGGCCACGGTGGAATTTTCTGATGGCAGCCAGCTGGACATCCCGCTGGTGAAAAGCGCCAAACCCCAGAGCGTGGCCTTTGAGCCCAAGCGGGTGCGCAGCCTTGTGCTGAAGGATCTGATTCAGGCCGAGGGGACTTCCCCCTTCCCGGCGCTGACCCAAATCGAAGCCTTTGGCACCGAGGTGAAGTAAAATGAGCATCTACAATGCCCTTTATGGGCGGGACGGCCACGGCGTAGGCCCAAACGAGCCGGAGAAAAAAGGCTTTGCACGCTTTTGCCAGATGGTCGGCCGCGACCTCGGCCAGCTGCTGGGCACGAACCTGATGGTCTGCGTGCTCTGCCTGCCTGCCGCACTGGGGGTCTCGCTGGGCGTGACCCTGCTCTCCCTGCCGCTGACGGTGGTGTGCAGTGCGGTCACCGGTCTGCTGACCGGCCCTGCCATGGTGCTGCTGGCAGACTGCGCTCTGCGCAGCTTGCAGAACGACCCCTCCCAGTGGCTGCCCCGGGCAAAGCAGACCCTAGCCGCCCATTGGAAAGCCGCCTGCGGCTTTGGCTGCATTGGCACGCTGGTGCTGGGGCTGCTGTGCTTTGTATCGGCCTTTGTGTTTGAAGCCGCCGCGCAGCAGGGGTATTACCCCGGGCTTGCCATTCTCGTTTTTCTGGCGCTGGATTTTCTGGTGCTGGCGGTTCTGGCTACGCTTTGCGCTGCCGTTCTGCCGCTGCAACTGCCCGCCCCGGACAGCTTGCTGCGCCGGGCGGGCAGGCTGCTGGCTGTCGCCCCGGCGCGCTGCGTCCTGGCAGGCGTTCTCATGCTGGCGGGCATCGGCGGCATGATCTTGCTGTTCCCGGTCAGCGTGTTCTGGGCGGTGCTGTTCGGCTTCTGGCTGCCGGGGCTGGCAGCGATGCAGACCCTGTTCCCGGTTTTGCGGCAGGAATACGGCGTAGAGGTGCGCAGCATCCCGCGCCCGGCAGCGCCGGATAAGCCCCTGACCGCACAGGAGCAGAAAAAGCGCTCCCGCGCCAACTGGTGGTATTACAACTGGGGCATCGTGGCGGTGGCGGCAATGGTCATTGTGGGCGTAGCGTATGTGGCGCACGGCCTGCTGACTACCGTAGACCCGGACTACACCGTGGCGGTAGTCACGGCGGAGGCCCTGCCGGACGAGGCCGTGCAGCGCCTGCAGACTGCGCTGGCAGACTATGCGGAGGACGCCAACGGCGACGGGGCTGTGGTGGTGCAGGTGAACAACTACACATGGAGCGCCGATGCCGCCCTGACCGACATGAACGGTCAGATGGCCGGTGCCACCCAGATGAACACCGACCTTGCCAACGGCGAGAGCAAAATCTGGATCTTGGATGACCCGGAGGGCTTCGAACAGGCCTATGGGGCACTGAGCGAAAAGCTGGGCGCGGAATGGCAGACAAAGCTTATCCCGTGGCGCAGCCAGCCCGCCCTTTCCGGGCTGGAACTGGGCAGCTACAACACTGCCGCCGATGGCAGCCAGACTGTTGATATCCAGAGCCGCTTTGCCGGGTACAGCGTGGCAGTGTTTGATGCTTCAGATGCGTTGTGGCAGGCGCTCAATTCGTAAACAGAAACGACCGTCCGTTCTCTTTTTGTTTATGTGGTATTCTATACACAGAAAAATAGACGGAGGCATACCGCCATGAATCCCCATACCACGCTGAATCTTGCCAAGATTGCTCTGTGCGCGGTGGAAACCGTACTGAGGAATACTTCGCCCGATGCAGAGGACTATCCCCCAGCCAGTTGAATAAAATAACAACGCTGCAAGTGCTTATCGTCAGGCTGTTACAGATGCAGCAGCATAAAACGGACATTTCTTCAATAAAAAAGTCAAGTAGACTTCAATTTGAGCCAAATAGTAAGACTTCTTATGTTTTACCGTCATAAATTTTTCAAAATCATCTTGACGCACCTTGCGAAACATGATATTCTCTGTCACAAATCTCACTGATTTTGTGGATTGGTTTGAAACCATCCACAAGATGTGGTCGTGTTCATTTTGAACACAGCCACAGAAAGTGGTTGGTTATCACCGTGAGACCCACCACTTCCGTGAGGAAAAGTCCACGAAGAATTTACCGCCCCGCAACACACCCGATTCATTTTGCCGCCGATTCACCCGACAAAATCCATCGCTGCGCTGCATGGGCGGTATTTTTCTTTTTCACAAATAAAATCTTATGTAGTTGTTCAATCTTCCAAAATTTGTTTTTTGTTGTTGACTGTACAACTGTAAAGTGTTATTCTTGCGCTTGAAAGAAGCAGAACGTAGTGTCCGCACTGCGCTCAGCTTTCTTCATATTGTACCTTGAATCTTGCATAAGCCGTCTGAACGTGATACCGTGCCATGACCTCACACCTTCCGTGAGCGAGCCGGACAACGCCGCTGCGCAAACAGGGGCAGGAACTTCGTTCGGAGCAAACGGTGACCCACATACATGAGCAGCACAACCTCTACTTATTTTTGCGCCTTAACAATTCGGAAACATTTGTTGAAAATGCGTTTTGAGCGCAGCGGTAGAGGGCAAGAACCGTCCCGTGGCCACAAATTTTCAATTCTTGAAAATTTCCTGTCCATCCGGGACTTCACTTCTGCAATGCGTCTGCATTTCCGAAGTGATCTTGTTGGGGTAACGCTTGTCGGGGCAACGCCCCTCCATCTGCTGTCGCAGACCGCGCTGCCGCTTAAA
>OBIA01000172.1_pt1 | contig 49277 bp, 42 predicted proteins | sample 1519911 | NCBI WGS metagenome assembly OBIA01 (sample SAMN04209236, study PRJEB22552) | human gut metagenome | biome: gut; material: feces | host: Homo sapiens | place: USA: Oklahoma | reverse complement strand
TGCCTCAGCGCTTGGCGCTCAAGTATAATACCACACCCCCGCCTCCTTGTCAACACTTTTTGACAGATTTTTTCCATTCTTTTTTTGCAGAGTAAAGATTCTCCCTGTTTTTCACCCGTTTCAGGGCGTGCCTTTTTCTTGACAAGGCTGCAGACAGAACGTATTATGGAGTTATCCCCGTATCCTGTATAAGGTAGCTATACTTATTACATAAAGGAGAAGCGCCATGTCCTATGTCAACATCCGCGGCTGCTACATCGGCGGCAGGTGCGCTATTATATATTATAATACATTATATTGTGCCGTGGAGGAGGGCTTTGTTTATGATACTCACCGTCAACATTGGCAACACCCACATCACCGTGGGCGGCTACGAGCAGGATACTCTGCGTTTTTGTGGACGGCTGCACTCTGATACCGCCGCAACGGTGGACGAATACGCCATCCGTCTGGTGAATCTGCTCTCTCTGCACGGTGCTTCGCCGGCACAAATTGAAGGCGGTATTCTGGGCAGTGTAGTGCCCGTGCTGAGCGGCCGGGTTCTTTCCGCTTTGCGTATCCTCTGCAATGCGCGCATCCTGACGGTCGGCCCCGGCCTGAAAAGCGGCATCAAGCTTCGGCTGGACAACCCCGCCCAGCTGGGCGCCGAGCTTTTATGCGGTGCTGTTGCTGCACTGGCAGAGTGTTCCGGGCCGCTGGTGGTGATCTCAGCCGACACCGCTATCTCCATGATGGCAGTCAATGCCAAGCAGGAGCTTGTGGGCGGAGTGATCCTGCCCGGGCCGCAGCTCTCGCTGAGCGCACTGGTAAAGAACACCGCTCAGCTGCCGCAGATCGACCTTGCCGCAAAGGCTCCTGCATCCATTCTGGGCAAGAGCACCTCTTCCTGCCTGCAGAACGGCTTTGTACTGGGCACCGCCAGCCTGCTGGACGGTCTGGCGGAACGTTTCTGCGCAGAGCTTGGCCCGCAGACAGCATTCTACGCCACCGGCAATCTGCCCATTCCCATCCGGGAAGCATGCTGCACCCCCATTCTATACCGGGAGACCCTCATCACAGACGGGCTGTACCGCATCTGGATGAAAAACAAAAAAGGATAGCTCGAATCCTCCCGGCGCACTGAAAAAAGAAAAACCAGAACACGAATGTGTTCTACGGGTTTCAGGACAGTTCGATTTTTCCCCGGATGAACAGTAGTCCTCTTGTTAGACATTCCTACAGGTTGGCAACCGCAGGCTAAGCAAAGCCGCGCTGTGGCTTTGCTTGCGGCGCTGCGCGCCGCCGCCTTGTTCGAATCCTCCCGGCACACTGTAAATCGCAGCCTGTTGTTAGACATTCCTACACGCTGGGAACCGCGCACTAAGCAACAGCCGCGCTGTGGCTGATTGCTTGCCCTGCTGTGCAGGGCCTGACGGGTTGCGTTTGCTGATTTTTCTGCAGCCCCTTGGCAGGGCTTTGAAAAATCAGAACGCGGCCCCAACAACTCCTCCCTGTTTCAGCCGCAGGCTGCGGTCGTCGTCGTTGCTGTTCGAATTCTCCCGATCGCACAAAAAGAATCCCCGGCACACGAAAGTGTGTCGGGGATTCTTGGTGCGACCGGGAGGATTCGAACCTCTGGCCTTTCGGGTCGGAGCCGAACGCTCTATCCAGCTGAGCTACGATCGCACATATTTATTTCATCGGTGTAAAGTAGTATAGCACAGCCACACAAAAAAATCAAATATGAAATGTCGATGCCATCTTGCAAAAGCCGCAGCGGCCCATATAATAGAGGTGTGCCCCGGTGTGCGCGGGCACGGTTTAGGTTAAAGGATAAAAAGAGAACATGAAATCAAATACCAAAACACTGACCGAAGGCCCTCTGGCCAAACAGATCTTTCTGGTCAGTCTGCCGCTGGCGCTTTCCAACCTGCTGCAGGTGCTGTTCAACATGTCGGACGTGGCCGTGGTAGGCCGGTTTGCAGGCTCTACAGCGCTGGGCGCGGTGGGTTCCACCAGCATCCTCGTCAGCCTGTTTACCGGCTTCCTGATCGGCCTGAGCGGCGGCATCAACGTGCTGGTGGCCCGCTTCTACGGTGCACGGCACGAGCACGATGTGGAAAAGACTGTCCACTCCGCCGCCATCGTCAGCCTGATCGCGGGTGTGGTGCTGCTGTTCGTCGGCCTGCTGGGTTCCCCCTTCATGCTGCGGCTGCTGAACACCAAGGACGACCTGCTGCCCGGTGCCATCCTGTACCTGCGGGTGTACTTCCTTGGTATGCCCGCTCTGGCCTTGTACAACTTCGGCAACGCTGTGTTCAGCGCCATCGGCGACACCAAAAAGCCGCTGATGTACCTGTCCATTGCGGGCGCACTGAACATTGCACTGAACCTGTTCTTTGTCATCGTGTGCCAGTTAAGCGTCATGGGCGTGGCGCTGGCCAGTGCCATTTCGCAGTGCGTCTCTGCCGGGCTGATCCTGCACGCTTTGACCAAAGTGCAGGACTGCTACGTGCTGGACACCAAAAAGCTGCATCTGGACCCCGCCACAACAAAGAGCATTCTGGGCCTTGGTCTTCCGGCCGGTTTCCAGAATGCCATTTTCGCCATTGCAAACCTGTTCATTCAGGCAGGGGTCAACTCCTTCGACTCTCTCATGGTCAAGGGCAACAGCGCCGCCGCCAATGCCGATGCCATGATCTACGACTGCATGGCCGCATTCTATATGGCCTGTGCAAGCTTTATGAGCCAGAACTACGGCGCTGGCAAGCCGGACCGCGTAAAGAAGAGTTATTTCATCAGTCTGGCCTACTCCTTTGGTGTGGGCCTGATCCTGGGCGGAAGCCTGTTCCTCTTTGGCCGCACTTTCCTTGCCCTGTTCACCACCGAGAGCGCCGTCATTGATGCCGGCATGAAGCGCGTGGGCGTGATGGGCTTTGCCTACTGCATCTCCGCCTTTATGGATTGCACCATCGCCGCTTCCCGCGGACTTGGCAAGACTGTGGTGCCCACCATTATTGTGGTAATGGGTTCCTGCGTGTTCCGGGTGATCTGGGTATACACCATCTTCGCGCACTTTCACACCATTCCCTCGCTGTACGCACTGTACCCCTGCAGCTGGGCGCTGACCGCCCTTGCCGAGATCGTGTACTTCGCACACTGCTATAAGGAATCGATGAGGATTTTTGAGCAGCCAAAAGCTGCCGCATAAAGCACAAAAGCTCCTGTCTGAATGGGCAGGAGCTTTTGTGTTACTGAACTTTTACTTCACCGGCCAGAACGCGCTTGTAATCCTCATAGTTGCGGGCCAGCAGGGCGGGGGTATCCAGACCATATGGGCACTTGGCCTTGCACCGGTTGCAGTGCAGGCAGCCCTCGATCTTTTTCATCTTGGCCTGACCTGCGGGGCTGAGATGCTCTGCCGAGGGCGAACGCCGCAGCAGCAGGCTCATGCGGGCGCAGTTGTTGATCTCGATGCCTGCCGGGCAGGGCATACAATAGCCGCAGCCGCGGCAGAACTCGCCGCACAGCTCGGCACGATCTCCCTCAATGACGGCACGGATGTCGTCGGTCATGCGCGGCGGGTTGTCGATATAGGAGAGGAACTCGTCCAGTTCCCTTTCACGCTGCACGCCCCAGATGGGCAGAACTCCATCGAACTGCGCCTCAAAGGCATAGGCTGCGGCGCTGTTGGTGATCAGTCCACCGGACAGGCCCTTCATGGCGATAAAGCCCATATTTGCCGCCTTGCACTTGTTCACCAATTCCAGCTCCTGCTCACCGGAGATATAGCTGAACGGGAACTGCAGTGTCTCGTACAAACCGCTGTCAATGGCCTCGTGGGCCACCTTCAGGCGGTGGTTGGTGATGCCGATATGCCGGATCATGCCTTTGGCTTTGGCCTCCTGCATAGCCTCGTAGAGGCCGGAGCCGTCGCCGGGCTTCGGGCAGAATGCGGGATTGTGGAACTGGTACAGGTCAATGTAATCGGTGCGCAGATTGGTGAGTGAGGTGTGCAGATCCTTCCAGAAGTCCTCTGCGTTCTGCGCTGCCGTTTTGGTGGCGATATACACTTCCGTGCGGATGCCGTCAAAGGCTTCGCCCAGCTTCACCTCGCTGTCGGTGTAGGCGCGGGCGGTATCAAAAAAGCGGATGCCTGCCTTGTAAGCCTTGCGGGCCAGATAGACGGCATCTTCCTGCGAGATGCGCTGGATGGGCAGTGCGCCGAAGCCATTTTTGTTCACCGTGATGCCGGTGCTGCCAAGGGTGACCATATCCATAGCTGTTTCCTCCACTCGTGGGTGTAAAGACTCTCCTTTTTCATTATAAAACGAACGATTCTGCTGTGCAAGAAGTTAGGCAAAACAAAAGGGCCTTCCCCGAAGGAAAAGCCCTCTTTGCTTACTTTTTACTGATAATCGTGGTTCAGGAACATCGCCTTGATGACCACCACCTCGTCGTATTCCTCCTGTTCCACCTGCACATCTGCGTTCAGGGACTTCAGGCGGTTTTCCACGGCAGTCAAAGCCTCCGGCACCGTGACGGCGCGGCCCTCTTCAATGGCATCGCTCATCTGCTTGAGCACGATGGGATGTGCGTAATGGCTGGGCACCGGGAAGGCACCGTTCGGGTAGTGCTTCACGTATTCTGCCATAGCAGCTTCGGCCTTCTCGGCCCGCTTCATGATGGCGCTGTGGTTGTTGTGGGCAGTGGGCAGCATGTTGTAGCTGGAGAACAGGAAGATGGCTGCAAAGCCAAACAGTGCAAAGTAGATGCCATAGCCGCCGGTATGGGTGGTGACGGCATACAGGCCGTAGGCCGCGGAGACGATGCCCATGATAAAGATAGCCAGCGCCACATAGCGGTACACCGGCTTGCTCTGCAGCTGGGCGCGCTTGCGGCGCTCGGCTGCACTCAGCTCATCGGCGATTTCCGGCTTTGCTTCCAGATATTCCTTTGCCCTGCGCAGCACGGTGATGCTGTGACGGGCATCGTCGGTCAGCTCGCTTTCCGGCAGCTTGCGGGAGGCCTTTTCGGCTTCCTTCTTCTGCAGCATCTGCTCACCGGCTGCGCTGAGCAGATGGATCTGCGGCTGCTCTTTGGCCAGCACCTCCAGCAGCTTGTCCACATCCCGCTCGTCCTTGAAGTTGCACTGCTTCTGCTTGCCGCCATCGTACTCCACCACAAGGTAGGCCATGGAGGCAAATATGCCCTTGCCGGTAAAGCCGCCGGAGCTCATAGCCACCCGCTTGAACACGCGGCTGATGCTGCCGTAGGGCAGATAATAGCGGCGGTCGATGTAAAAGCTGTTGAGGTACAGCGCCTTTTTGCCAACGCCGCAGGGGCCGATCTTTTTGCAGGACTTTCTGTCCTCCACCAGCTCCTGTTGATCAAGCTTTGCCATACCCAGCTGTGCAGGTTTGAAGATCATGGAAGTTCCCTTCTTTACTGTTAGTTTCCGGTCCAGCCGCAGATGCTGCAGCCATTCCAAATAAAATCACCGGTTCTATTTTCGCACTGCAGCCCTCAAAATGCAACCCCTTCTGCTGCTAAGATTTGCACAAAAGGTTTGTCTGTTATGTCAAAACACCCCCGTCACTGCGGGGTGCAGCGGCGGGGGTGTCAGAGTTTAAGGCTTATGCGGTGCGGCAGACATCCTTATGCCTTCTGAGAAGCGGTGTGCTTCTTGGTAGCATAGATGAAGAGTGCCAGCATTGCGATTGCAAAGATGATGCCGATGGGGTATGCAACGGCAGTGTTGTAAGCGACCAGCTTGCCGTCTGCGTAAGTATTGATCATCTTGCCCAGGCACTCAGGTGCCAGCACGAAGTAGGTGCAGGACACAGCGCTCATGAAGGTAGCGGGCACAGCGGTGATCCAGTAGTTCTTCTTTTCCTTGAACAGGTACATGGATGCAGCCCACAGAACGATCATGGCCAGCGTCTGGTTGGTCCAGCTGAAGTAGCGCCAGATCACAGTGTAGTTGATGAAGCCCAGTGCGTTGCCGATGCCCAGGAAAGCACCAACGCCCAGAACGGGGACACAGAGCTTCAGGCGGTTTGCGTAGCTGTCCTGATCGATCTTGAGCCAGTCGGCCAGAGTCAGACGAGCGGAACGGAACGCGGTATCGCCGGAGGTGACGGGGCAGATGACAACGCCGATCATTGCCAGAGCAATGCCAACGCCGCCCATGGTCTTTGCACACACGTCGTAGATGGCAGCAGACTGACCAGCAGCCAGAGCCTCGGCCAGACCAGCCATCTTGCCGTCGGTGATGGTGTACAGTGCGCAGCCGGCAGCGGCCCAGATCAGAGCGATGACGCCCTCGCAGACCATTGCGCCGTAGAACACGAAGTGGCCCTGCTTCTCACTCTTCATGCAGCGAGCCATCAGAGGCGACTGGGTGGAGTGGAAACCGGAGATAGCGCCGCAGGCAACGGTGATGAACATGAAGCTCCAGATAGGAGTGCCCGACGGATGCATGTTGCCGAAGTTTGCCCAGATCTCGGGAATGGTGTAGGCGGGATTGGTGAAGATGCCGAAGATAACGCCCACAGCCATGATGATCAGGCAGATGCCGAACACGGGGTAAATCTTACCGATGATGGCATCAATGGAAATAAAGGTTGCGATGAAGTAGTACACCAGAATGATGATCAGCCAGAACAGGGTGGTGGTCAGCAGACCGGACATGCCGCTGTTCTTGCACAGGGTAACGATCAGGCCTGCGGGGCCCACTGCGAACACGGTACCAACCATGATCAGCAGCACAACAGAGAACACACGCATGATGTTCTGCATGACAGGTCCGAGGTATCTGCCGGTGACCTCAGCGATGGATGCGCCATCGTTGCGCTCGCTCATCATACCGGAGAAGTAGTCATGCACACCACCTGCAAAGATGGTGCCGAAGGTGATCCACAGGAACACCACGGGACCCCACAGAGCACCCTGCAGTGCACCAAAGATGGGGCCCAGACCTGCAATGTTCAGCAGCTGGACGAGGAACAGCTTCCACTGGGGCATCACAACGTAGTCAACGCCGTCGTTGATGCGCACAGCAGGAGTTTCGCGGTCGTCCGGTCCGAACGTGTTGTCAACGATCTTGCCATAGACAAAGTAGCCGATGATCAAGAGCGCCAGACAGAGTAAGAAACTAATCATACCAGAAACCTCCTTTTTGATTCAAACCACAGCCAGCATTTTGCGTGCCCAGCTGCGGCTCTGACCAATCTCTGGCTTCATGTTAACACTTTTTTCATAAAGCAGTTAATATTTTTCTAGTATGGTTCCCATATCAAAAAGTATATGGCAAGATGCTTCTGCGGAATACCTGCAAAGAATTTTTATCGCATTCACGGCAAATTTTCTTAATTTTCCAGCAAAGACCTTTCCCGGAACCGGTCAAAACCGCTGCTGCCAAACTTTCCAGTCTGTTTTTGTGCAAGTTGCTCAATCGTTTTCGATTTTCTCCGCAAATCGTGATTTCTTTGCCTGAAACGCCGCAAAATACAAGGCACCCTCCGCCGAGCCATTTCAGCGGAGGGTGCCTTATTCAGCAGATCATTTGTATATATGTTTGTATATATCGTGTCATGCCTTCTGGGCTGCCTTCTTCGTTGCGTGGAGGAAGATGGCCAGCATTGCAATGGCAAAGATGACACCGATGGGGTATGCCACTGCGGTGTTATAAATGGTGGCGCCCTCTGCGGTCTTGCTGTTCAGCAGGCCGCCCAGGCATTCGGGAGCCAGAATGAAGTAGGTGGAAGAGACCGCGCTCATGAAGGTGGCAGGCACAGCGGTGATCCAGTAGTTCTTCTTCTCCTTGAACAGGTACATGGAGGCGGCCCACAGAACGATCATGGCCAGCGTCTGGTTGGTCCAGCTGAAGTAGCGCCAGATCACAGTGTAGTTGATGAAGCCCAGTGCGTTGCCGATGCCCAGGAAAGCGCCCACGCCCAGAACCGGGATGCAGAGCTTCAGGCGGTTTGCGTAGCTATCCTGATCGATCTTGAACCAGTCGGCCAGAGTCAGACGTGCGGAGCGGAATGCGGTATCGCCGGAGGTGATGGGGCACACCACAACGCCGATCATTGCCAGCGCGATGCCCACACCGCCCATGGTCTTGGAGCAGACATCATAAATAGCCTTGGACTGGCCCATGGCCAGTGCTTCAGCCAGACCGGTGTTCAGGCCGCCAGTGACTTCGTACAGGCTGCAGCCGGCAGCGGCCCAGATCAGAGCGATGACGCCCTCGCAGACCATTGCGCCGTAGAACACGAAGTGGCCCTGTTTCTCACTCTTCATGCAGCGGGCCATCAGAGGCGACTGGGTGGAGTGGAAGCCGGAGATCGCACCGCAGGCCACCGTGATGAACATGAAGCTCCAGATGGGGGTGCCCGACGGATGCATGCTGCCGAAGTGATCCCAGATCTCCGGGATGGTGTAGGCAGGGTTGGTGAAGATGCCGAAGATGACGCCGATGGCCATGATGATCAGGCAGATGCCGAAGATGGGGTAGATCTTGCCGATGACCGCGTCGATGGAGATAAAGGTCGCGATAAAGTAGTACACCAGGATGATGATGAGCCAGAACAGCAGCGAGGTGAGCACGCCGGAAGCGCCGCTCTGACTGCACAGCTCCACGATCAGGCCTGCGGGACCCACCGCGAACACAGTACCCACCATGATGAGCAGCACCACCGAGAACACGCGCATGACGTTCTGCATCACAGGGCCTAAGTACTTGCCGGTGATCTCGGCGATGGAAGCGCCGTCGTTGCGCTCGCTCATCATGCCGGAGAAGTAGTCGTGCACGCCGCCTGCAAAGATGGTGCCGAAGGTGATCCACAGGAACACCACAGGCCCCCACAATGCGCCCTGCATGGCACCAAAGATGGGGCCAAGGCCGGCGATGTTCAGCAGCTGAACGAGGAACAGCTTCCACTGGGGCATCACAACGTAGTCCACACCGTCATTGATGCGCACAGCAGGCGTTTCGCGGTCGTCCGGGCCGAAGGTGTTGTCCACGATCTTACCATAGACAAAGTAGCCCACGATCAGGATCGCCAGACAGAGTAAGAAACTGATCATACCAGAAACCTCCTTTTTCTTTGTGCCGGAATTATGGAAACATTTTCCATATTTTCCATCCATCCCGGCCAGCTTTCTAGGTCTATGTTAACATATTTTTCATAAAAGTGATAATATGCTTCTGGTATGGGGGCATATCAAAGACCATATAGCCGCAAAGTTTTTTAGCCGATGTTTCGTCTCTTTTTCGCTCGATTTATCAGCAAAAAGACAGCCGCAGCGCATAAAGCGCTGCGGCTGTCGGCCAAATTCCTTTGCTTTCCGGTTTTTCCGCATTCCGATGTTTTGCCAATTCTTAACCGGTTTCGGCGGTCATTTCACGGTCAGCGCCGCCTGCTTGTGCAGCAGCTGCACAAAGGTCTGCTCTTCCGGGCGCAGGGTCCCCCTGTCCGGATAGACCAGAACATCCTTCATGCGCTGGCGCTGGGCCGGGCATTTCCTGAGCACCAGATGGTATTGTTCCAGCGCCCGCTTTGGCATGGGCGAAGCCCACATATAGGCATTGGGCAGGTTCTGCAGGATGGAAAACTGGCTGCACCGCTCATACACATGGATGCGGCGGTTGGGGTTCGTATGCCAGCGCAGGCCGCTGTCCTCACCGCCGGGCAGCTGGAAATCACCGTGCAGGACTTCCATATAGCTGTTCAGCTGGGTGATGTCGGTCACTTCGCACTTTGCCAGCGGGCCTTCACGGTTGGTCAGCAGCCGGTATTCAAACTCCATCACCGGCTCCCGGTGCAGGCCGTGACGGTCGCAGTAGCGGTGGTAATAATCCTCATCCTCCTCCGCGTAGCGCAGCAGGGCCAGATGATAGCCCCGCCGCAGTACATGGTCCAGCGCTTCCATGGAGCCGGATTCCCGGATATGCACCCGCAGCTGCTGGCTGTCTGCCATCTGCTGCAAAAAATCCACCGTCGCGTAGGAAGCGTAGGTGGCGTGGGGCAGCACCACCCGCAGCTCCGCACAGCTGCTCTGCCGGCTGCGGGCATCCAGATCCAGCCGGTCCACCTCGTCCAGCACCCGCTCTGCCTGCCGGATAAAATGCCGTCCCTGTTCGGTGGGGATCATGCCGGTGGACGAGCGCTCAAAGATGCGGATGCCATATTCCTCTTCCAGGTTCTTGAGCGCCTTGCTCACATTGGGCTGGGCCGCATACAGCTGCTTTGCCGCCGCACTCACGGAGCCCCACTTGCGGATGGCCACCAGATAACGCAGTTCCGTAATATTCATGTGACTGCCCCCTGTTCCAAAAATCATTCCTATTTTATCAAGCCGGGCGGCCGGCTGTCAAGCCAAATGCGGTTGACGCGCCCCGCGCAGAGCTTTATAATAAAAATGCTGTATTTACAAAAAGGAGTTTAGCTGCTATGGAGACTACCTACCGTGTTCTGCGCATTGAAGAGCAGATGTATGGCTGCGAGGAGCTGCCCGCCGGTCAGCCGGTGCTGTGCGATGTCACGCTGGCCGATCCCGCCGGGGAGCGGCGCACCCTGCCCTACCCGGACAAAGAGCTCACCCGCCTAGGCATCGACGAGGGCAGCACGGTCGTCCTGACCGCAGACGGCACACTGAAAAAAGCATAAAATGCAGGAGGAACTTATGAAAAAGATCAAAACCTCTGCCCTGATCGGTCTGGGCGCACTGGGCATCCTGTTCGGCCGCAAAATGCCCGGCGTGCAGGTCATTGCCGATGAGAACCGCATTGCCCGCTACTCTGCCGAACCGGTCGTCTGCAACGGCGAAGCGTGCAGCTTCCGTTACGTCACCCCTGCCGAGGGCAAACCGGTAGACCTGCTTCTGGTGGCCGTCAAGGCTACGGTGCTGGAACAGGCCATTCAGGACATTGCAAAGTTCATTGGCCCGGACACCGTGATCCTCAGCGTGCTGAACGGCATCACCAGCGAGGAGCACATTGACGCAGCCTATCCCGGCCACACCCTGTGGAGCGTTGCCATCGGCATGGACGCCACCCGCACCGGGCGCACGCTGGTGTTCAATCAGGCGGGCAAGATCCAATTCGGTGAGCGCAGCGGCGAGATGACCGACCGCGTGCAGGCCGTGGCTGACTATCTGGACGAGTGCGGCATTGCCAATGAGCCCTGCGGGGATATCCTTTACAAGCAGTGGAACAAGCTGATGGTGAATGACGGCCTGAATCAGGCCGCAGCCGCCTTTGACCAGCCCTACGGCGGCCTGCGCCAGCCCGGCGAAGCACAGGACATGATGCGCGCGGCCATGCAGGAGGTCATCCGGCTGGCGAACCTTGAGGGCGTGCCCCTGCCGCCGGACAACGATGTGAGGTTCATCGATGCCATGATGCCCACCTTTAACCCCGAGGGCATGCCCAGCATGCGGCAGGATGTGCTGGCAAAGCGCCCCACCGAGGTGGAGGAGTTTGCCGGTGTGGTGCGCCAGCGGGCCAAGAAGTACGGGATGCCCACCCCTGCCAACGACTTTTTCTACACCCGCATCCGCGAGATCGAGGCGGGATACGACCAGTAAGGAGCCACCCATGCATACGCTTTATTTCACCCGCCACGGAGAGACCGTCTGGAACGTTGAAAACAAGATCTGCGGCATGACCGACAGCCCCCTCACCGAGCGGGGCCGCCAGCAGGCCCGGAAGCTGGGCGAAGCCGTCAAAGCCAGCGGGGTGCACATCGATGAGATTCTGTACTCTCCCCTGTCCCGCGCCGCCGACACCGCCATGGCCATTGCCGAGGCCACCGGCCTGCCCGCCCGGTGTGAGCCGCGCCTGCGGGAGCAGTGCTTTGGCAAATACGAGGGCACGCCCCGCAACGGCGGCGAGTTCCGCGTTTCCAAGACCCACTTTGCCGACCGCTACGACGGCGGCGAGAGCATGATGCAGCTGGCCCAGCGCATCTATAACCTGCTGGACGAGCTGAAGGCCGACACCGGCAAGACCTATCTGCTGGTGGCCCACAACGGCATCGCCCGGGTGGTACAGTCCTATTTCTACGATATGACCAACGAGGAATACGCAGCTGCGGGCATCAAAAACTGCGAACTGGTGGAATACCATTTTGAATGATGTTCGCAAAACGATTTAAAATGCCCTCCGCTTCGCTCTGGGCATCTTTAGCGGAACGATTATTTTTATAGAAAGAAAGCCGGAAAATCTGCGGATTTTCCGGCTTTCGCTTTTCACGGGAGGGAACTGGACGGCAAAGTTACTGGCTCGAGTACAAAGCTTACGAGCGCGCCCGCTCCCCTGCGGGGAGCTGCCGCAGCAGCGGCTGAGGGGCCTTGAAATCGGCGGAACACAAAAAATCCTTTAGCGGAGCGGCTTGGATTTTTTGTATGGAGCCCATCTTCTTTGGGGTTACTAGGGGCGTGTAGCCCCTAGTTTGCAACGGCGACGACCGCGGCCAGTGGCCGAAACAGGGAGGAGCTGTTGGGGCAGCGGCCTGCAGAATGCGAGTGCCGTCCAAGGCACAAAGCAGACGCAGGGAGCCGCAACCCGCCGCCTCCCGCGCCTCGAAAGTAGCGGGTGCTTTTCTGGTTCTCTTTTGGCACGCAAAAGAGAACATACCCGGCGGCGATGCATTTTGCAAAAGGCATCAAACTTTAAACACGCGACTACGCTCTGTGCGGGAAGCATCCCCCGTATCATAAAAATCAGCCTTTATACAGCCCAAACAGCTTGAGCAGCTTCTGCCAGAAGGTCAGGGTCACAGCCGCCGATTCCGGCTGGTCTGCCGGGGCCGGGGCCGTGATGGCAGTGGTCTGCAACGCAAACTGCACCGCGCCCACCTCGGTGTTCTCTGCCGAGGTGAAGCTCTGCACCTCCCCGCCGCCGGAAAGACTGTTCAGCAGGCTGTCCAGCTGGGCACCCATGTCGATGCCGGAAACGCTGCTGCGCAGCTCGCCGGTGCCGCCGGTCAGCTGAGATGCTCCCTCCGCCAGCTGCGCAACGCCCGCCTTCAGCTGGGCCACGCCGTCGGTGTAGGCGTTCAGGCCGTCGTCCAGCTGGACGTACTGGGCGGCAAGCTGGTTCACGCCGTCGGTGAGCACCGAGAGATTGCCCAGCATCCCAGTAAGCACACCGGCCAGCTGACGCACCCCGGCATCAAACTCGCCGTAGCTGCCGTTCAGGGTGCTGCTGCCCTCGTGCAGCTGGGCAATGCCGCCGTTCACGGTGTCGAGATAGGTCTGCATGGCATCGATGTTGGCCGTAGACCCCTGCAAAAGCAGGATCACATCCTTGAGCTGCGGCATCATCCACACCATGCCCTGCAGCTGCTGGATGGCCTTGGCATTGCCATCCTTTACCACGTCAAGGTCAAGGCCGTTCTCTTTCAGGATGGCCTTGTAGGCTTCAAAGCTCACCTGCTGCTCCAGCTGTGCCGCGCCCTCATCCAGCCGGGCAATGCCGTCCCGGATTTGGGTGGAGGCATCCAGCAGGGTGTTCAGCTCGTCGGTGGAGGCCGAGATGCCGTTCAGCGCGGTCTGCATCTGGGTGAGGGCGGCACGCACCCGGGCTGAGCCGCCGGTCAAGGCACCGGAATTGCCGTTCAGGGTGTCGATGCCCGCCTGCACCTGCGCAATGCCGTCTGCCAGCGCGTTGGCACCATCGTCCAGCTGCACGGAACCGCTCTGCAGCTGTTCCAGCATCCCGGTCAGGTCCATATCCCCGAGGTCGAGGTTCAGGTTCAGCCGCACGCCGTTCAGGGAAACGGCGTCCATGGCAAAGTCCGTCACATCGGCAGTGACGGTCACGTCGCTGTCCGCGCCCGGCAGCAGGATGTAGGAAAGCTGCTTTTTGCTGCCCACATTCGCCACCGTAGCGCCCGGTGCTTCAATGTTCCGGGCAAGGCCGGTGTCCAGACTCATGGTCACCTGCAGCGCGTAGTCGTCAAAAAAGCTGCCGGTGCAGTCCGGGTTGCGGCTCACCTGCAGCCGGATGGAAAGCGCACCGCTTTTGCCGCCCAGCTCGTCGGGGCGGATCTCTGCCCCGTCCAGCGTATAGGTCAGCTTTACCACCCACGGCAGGGCCGTGGCGGCGTCCATGGTGCCCTCATAATAGAGCTTGCCGTCCTCGGTCACATGCACCGTGACCGCATCGCCGCTCTGCTCCACGGCATCGCTCGTGGTCATGTTGCGCACGGCAGTGTAGCTGCCGTGGTCCGCAACGGTGTCCCCCGCCTGCACGGAAAAGCTGTTCACGGCGTACACGCCGGTCACAGCACCGGAGGCCGTAAGATTTGCATAAATGACCTCTTCCTTGGCAGCGGAGGCTGCTGCAAAAGCTGGCAGACTGCTGCCCGCCAGCAGGCAGCCTGCCAGTGCCAGCGCCGACACCCGGCGCACAAATCGATGTTTCATCTCGGTCAAGCCTCCTTCGGCTGTTTTTTCTTTTTTATAATGAGCGGGTCGGCCAGATACAAAAAGCCCGGCAGTGCCGAAAGCACGATGGCCAGCGACACCAGACTGCCCACGCCCAGAAAATTGCCCAGCTGGCCCAGCAACTGGTTTGTGGAAATGGCTCCCATCAGGAAGCCCACCACCGCCATGGCGCTGCCGGTGGTGCTGACCGAGGTGGTCACAGCGGACACCGTGGCCGCAACGGCTTCTTTGCGGCCCAGCGTCTCGCGGAACTCCTGATAGCGGTCGGAGAAGAGGATGGCGTAATCCACCGTAGCACCCAGCTGTACCGAGCTGATGATGAGATAGGCAATGTAGAACACGTACTGGCCCCGGAAGTACGGGATGGCCAGATTGATCCAGATGGCGGTCTCGATGCTGAGCACCAGAATGATGGGCAAAAGCAACTGGCGCTTCATGAGGAGCAGGATCAGGAACACCGCGCCGATGGCCAGCAGGTTCACCTTGACCATGTCGGCCGTGATGGTGTCCATCAGGTCATAGGTGCTCACGCCCTGACCGGCCAGATAATAATTGTCCGGGTAATATTGCTGCACCGTGGCGCGCACCCGCTCCACCAGCGCAAAGGCCCCATCGCCCTCGGTGTCGGCGTCCACCGTAAGCACCATGCGGGTGTAGCCGCCGGAGACCAGCAGCCCCAGCGTATCCCCGGGCACAAACTCCGGCGGAATGGACGCGCCTGCGTTGTCCACATAGGAAAGGATGCCGGTCACCTCCGGGATGGCGTGCAATGCATCCGAAAGCTTTTGCTGCGTGGCGGTGTCGCCCTCTGGCACCAGTACAACGTAGGTGTCGCTGCGGCCAAAGGTCTCCTCGATGGCGGCGGTGTCCGCACCCAGACGGGTGTTCTCGCCAAACATGTGGGCGGCACCGTAGTAATACTGGTTCGAGTTGGAGGCCAGATAGCTGGGCACCATCAGAATGACCAGCACCAGCGCCATGGGCAGCATGATGCGGGCCACAAAGCGGCCAAACTTGTCAAAGCTGGGCAGCAGTGGTCTGTGGTAGGTCTTATCCATCCACTGATACGCTGCCAGCGTGAGCGCGGGCATGAAGGTGAACACGGTGACAAGGCTCAGTACCACGCCCTTTGCCAGCGCAAGGCCCAGATCCGGGCCGATCTGGAACTGCATGAGCACCAGTGCCAGAAAGCCGATGACGGTGGTCAGGCCGCTGGACAGGATGGAGCCGGTGGATCTGCACAGGGCGTCCACCATGCACTCCTCCGGGCTGGCGCCGGGGTTCTCCGCCCGGCACTCCGCAAAGCGGTGGATCAGGAACACCGAGTAGTCCAGCGACACCGCCAGCTGCAGGATGCTGCCCGCCGCATTGGTGACAAAGGAGATGGTGCCGAAGATGAGGTTCGTGCCGTTGTTGAGCAGGATGGCCGCGCCAAGGCCCGTCAGCACCAGCAGCGGCTCCGCCCAGGAATCGGTGGTCAGGATCAGGATGAACAGCACATACACCACCGCGATGGCGGCGATCTTTGCCACCTCGGTCACGGTGGAGTTGGTGGCAACGGCAGTGGAGACCGCCGCGCCCTCCAGCGCGTTGCCCTCCCCGATCAGATCCCGCACGGCAGCCACGGCTTCCAGACGCTTCTCGTCCTCCACCGTCACGGTGAACAGGGCGCAGCCATCCTTATAATAGCTCTCCACCGTGGCGGTGTCCTGCATCTGCAAAGGCACTGTCACATCCAAACTGTCGTCCAGCCATGCAACGGAGGACACTCCATCGATGGCGGCAAGCTTTTCCTTGTACTCCAGCGCCTGCGGCACCGTGACATCCCGCACCATGACCCGCATGTTGGGGATGCCGCCGGTGAAAGCACCGTTCATCACCTCGATGGCGGTGGTGGAGGGGGATTCCGGCGGCAGATAGTCGTTGATATCGTAATCCACCTTTACCTGACGCACAGCGAACACGCTCAGCACAGCCGTCAGTGCAAACACCGCCAGCACCAGCCTGCGGCGGCGCACGATGGCGGTATAAAAACGTTTCATCAAAACAGGAGTTCTCCTTTCCGGATCCATAAAAAACTTTTATCATTCTAACAGGTTTGATAAACGTTGGAAAGAGACAGTTTATGAATTTTGACCCTCGAATGCCGATTTTTTGATTTTTCTGCCTTGACAACAAAAATAAATTCTGATATGCTCTTTTTCGGTTCATCGGAGGACCGTTTTCAACGTAATTTGAAACGGGCCGGATAAGATGCCGTGCAGACAGCGCCCCGCCGGAGGTTTCGTTGCCGTAGTGACGAAGCAGATCGAGGCCGGGCGTGCACTCACGGACATTTATCCGGCCCGTTTTTTGCACCTTGTGCAGAAAGGAGGACGCCATGTCCAAGCATCGGATCCAGCTTTCCGATCATTTTACCTATTCCCGCCTTTTGCGGTTCGTGCTGCCCTGCATCGGCACCATGCTGTTCACCTCCATCTACGGCATCGTGGACGGGTTGTGTGTCTCCAACTTTGTGGGCAAGACGGCCTTTGCGGCGGTCAACCTCATCATGCCGCTGCCGCAGCTGCTGGGCACTGTCGGCTTTATGCTGGGCACCGGCGGCAGCGCCATCGTTGGTATCACGCTGGGCGAGGGCGACCAGAAAAAAGCCGACCGCTATTTTTCCATGCTGATGCTGGCGGCGCTTGTTTCAGTCAGCGTGCTGGCCGTGCTGGGTTTTGTGTTCCTGCGGCCGGTCGCCGTGCTGTTGGGCGCAAAGGGAGAGCTGCTGGACTACGCCGTGCGCTACGGGCGCATCCTGATGCTGGCGCTGCCGCCCTTTGCGCTGCAAAATATGTTCCAAAGCTTTTTCGTCACCGCCGAAAAGCCGCTTCTGGGCTTCTGGTTCACCGTTGGTGCAGGCTGCACCAACATGGTGCTGGACGTGGTGATGGTGGGTATGCTGCACTGGGGCGTGGAGGGCGCTGCCATTGCCACCCTTATCAGCCAATTGGTGGGCGGCGTGCTGCCGGTGTTCTATTTTATCGACCACCACAATACCAGCCGCCTGCACCTGTGCAGAACGCAGTTTTACGGCCGCGTGCTGTGGGATGCCTGCATCAACGGCTCTTCCGAGCTGATGACCAGCCTTTCCATGTCGCTGGTCAATATCCTGTATAACTTCCAGCTGCTGCGGCTTGCCGGAGAAAACGGCGTGGCGGCTTACGGCGTCATCATGTACGCTGCCTTCCTGTTCGTGGCGGTGTTCGTGGGCTATGCCGTGGGCAGCGCACCCATCGTCAGCTTCCATTACGGCGCGCGCAACCACGCCGAGGTGCATAACCTGTACCAAAAGAGTCTGCGCCTCATCGCCGTGGTGGCTGTGACCATGACGGCGGCGTCCATGGTGGTCATTCCCTATGTGGCACGCATCTTTGTGGGCTACGATGCCCAGCTGCTGGCGCTGACCAGCCGTGCCTTCCGGCTGTATGCGCTGAGCTTCCTCATCATGGGCTTCAACGTGTATGCGTCCTCCTTCTTCACGGCGCTGGGCGACGGCGTGACCAGCGCGCTGATCTCTTTTTTGCGCACGCTGGCGTTTCAGGTGATCGCCATTCTCCTGCTGCCGCTGCTGCTGGGCATCGACGGCATCTGGCTGGCCGTCACCGCCGCCGAGCTGGCGGCTCTGGCCGTGAGCGCCGCCATGCTCCTCACCAAGGACAAGGTGTTCCATTACCGCAAGGCATGATAAGATCCCCTGCTTTCTGCGAAACGGCGAAAAGCGGGGGATTTTTTTGGTGATTCTGGCTCTGCCGCTGGCAGCAAAATCGTGTTAGAATGGACACAGCTTCTTATTCACTTTTTATGAGGGATCATTATGACATTGTTTTTGACCAGCAGCCCCAGCGGCTGCCCCTTTGAGCCGGGGCCGGATATTCCGGTGCTGGACACGCGCAACCACTTTGTGGCGAACCTGCGGGCCGTCTGGCCGGATCACGCCGTGCTGGGCCTTGCCATTGCGGCAGACCCCTATGCCTACGAGCAGAACGACGAGATGTGCCGGGTGTTTGCCCAGAGCTTTGCGAACGCCCACCTGCCCCTGACGGCGCTCATCCCCTGTGATGCCCGCAATGCCGAGGAGATCGGTTCTCTTCTGCCCCAGAGCGGCTTTGTGATGCTGTGCGGCGGGCACGTGCCCACCCAGAACCACTTTTTTGCTCAGCTGGGCCTGCCGGGGCTGTTCCACAACTACCACGGCATCGTGCTGGGCGTGAGTGCCGGCAGCATGAATGCCGCCCACATCGTGTACGCCGCGCCCGAGGAACCGGGCGAAGCCGCCGACCCGCACTACTCCCGCTGGATGAACGGCCTTGGCCTGACCGAGACCCGCATCCTGCCCCATTACCAGTTCATCCGGGATCATGTGCTGGACGGGCAGAAGATGGAGGACATCGCCCTTGCCGACAGCAAAAAGCGGCATTTTCTCGCTTTGCCGGACGGCTCGTATATCCTGTGCGCCGACGGCAGCGAGGCGCTGTACGGCAGAGGCTGGTACTTTGCGGACGGGATGATGGAAGAGATCAACGAGGATGAAGATGTGTTGCCTTTACGGTAAAGCGCGACAAAAGCGGGGCTTCTACGGCAGCCTTGACGATTAAAATGGCCTCCGCTGCGCTCTGGCCATCATCAGTGGAATTATTATTTTTATTTGCAGTTCCGAAACGCCTGCGGGCGTTTCGGAACTGCTTTTTCACGAAAGGGCTTGTAACGTCAAGCGGGCAGCCCATCCACAGTGCCGCTGTTTCCGCAGGAAACAGGCGCTGCAGATGCCGTTTTCCCTTGCGGCCTCTCTGGTGAAAATGCGACACCGGGTAGCCCGCAGGCTGCCCGGTGTCGCTCAATTTAAGATCATTTTTCCGCTGAATATGCCCAAAGCAACGCGGCGGGCATTTTTGATCGTTCCACGTTCATTTCCGGCGCAGGCAGACATCATTGCGCATACAATGCGCACATCATTCCGCCGCAAGGCGGACAAAGGGCGCGATGGCGTTAGCGTCGCCGTGGCGGACGATGGAGTAGGTGATGTCACAGTAGGGCTGGATGGCGGTGCTCTTTTCCACGGTGGAGATGAGCAGCACCTGCAGCTGCAGGCGGCGGAACAGCTCCATCATGGGGCGGATGCGGTCGCTGGTCATCTTGCTGAAGGCTTCGTCCAGCAGCACAAGACGGATGCTGTTCTCGCTCTTCTCATAGATCTGCAGCAGACTGGCGCAGATGGCCACATAGAAGGGGGCCTGGTTCTCGCCGCCGGAGGAGTCGCGGCTGACGCGGGACAGATACGCCTGCTGGCCGGTGACCCGGTTCGTCACCTTGATGTCGTAGTCCAGATAGGTGCGGTAGTCCACATAGTCCGACAGGGTCACGCCGCCGGTGCGGCCCTCCTGCCGGGCGCGGGTGTTCTCGTCCACATCCGCCATGATTTTTTCCATCAGCTCGTCCACCTGACGCTCATAAGCAGGGTCGGCGGTGGCGGCAAGGTTGTCCAGCGAGTCGCCCTCGGTCATCTGCTGGTTGCCCTTGTCCACGATAACCTGATAGAAGGCCGCCAGCTGCGGGTCACGGCTGGGCTCCAGCTCAAAGCGGTAGACCTCCTCGCCGTAGGTCAGCTGTTCCATCACCTTGTTCAGCTCCCGGAACTGCCGCCGTGCGTTGAAGATATCGTCCTTCATGCGGAACAGGATATCCTTGCGGAAGCGGTCCTTGCAGTCCCGCTGCGCCTGCTCCAAACGGGCGGCGTAGCGCTCCAAGTCGATGCGCACAAGGCTCTCATGCTGGGCGCGGTACTGCTCCAGCCCGGCAAGCCCCAAGGGATAATCGCAGACGTAGCGCCGGTTGTATTCCCGCTGCGCCGGTTCAAGGGTGCTGTTCAGGTAGACGGTCAGGGCATCGTCCAGCTTGGCCTGTGCCTTTTCGGCGGCCTGCGCGGCGGCGCGAGGGGACTTATCCGGCCCGGTCAGCGCCTGCTGACGGCTGCGGGAGAGCGGCTCCACCAGCGGATGAGCGGCAAAAAAGCTCTCTGCGGCCTGTGCGCTCTTTTCGGCGGTGTCCACCGCCTTTTGCTGCTCCGCTTCACAGGAAGCGATCTGTTTTTCGCATACGCGCAGGTCGCCGCCGGTCTGTTCCACGGCGGTGCGGGCGGCTTCCCATGCGGCTTCGCGCACCTCTTCCTCCTTGTACAGCTGCTGCAGCAGGGGGTTCTCGCGGCACTCGGCCAGCTTTGCGGCCTGTTCCTCCACCGCCGCGCGGGCGGCGGTCAGGGCGGCGCGGGCGTCCCACAAAGCGGCAAGTTCTTCCAGCGTTGTGCCGCGCAAAAGGGTCTGGTACTGGCTGTATGCGGCTTTCAGGTTCTGCTCTGCCTGTGCGGCGGCGCGCACCTCCTCGGCAAGGGCGTTCATCTCCCCTGCCAGTGCCCCGGCGCGGGCGCGGCGGGCTTCCAGACCGATATAGCGCTGCGGGGTGCGCAGACGCTCCAACCGGAAGGGATGGTGGCGCAGAAGGTCGCGGGTGGCGCTGTCGGGGTAGTTTTCCAGTGTGTCGGGGGTGTCGCAGCAGACGATGCGGCGCAGAATGGTGTCGGCGTACTGCGCAGCCAGCGGGTTTTCGCTGGTGACCTGTGCCGCCAGACTGTCGGCGGGGGCGGTGTCGGCGCGGCGGTTGGCCTTGCGCAGACCCGGGGTGTCCAGCAGACTGATGGGGCCCACCTTCTCTTTCAGCGCCACAAAGGCGCTCTTTGCGGCGACGTAGTGGGCGGGCGGCACAAGGATATCGAACCGGCGGTCGCCCAGACAGGCTTCCACGCAGTCCTGCCAGCTCTCGTCCTCCACGTTCAGCAGCTCGCAGAAGATGCGGGCGTCCGGCTCCATGCCCCGGCTTTTCAGCTCGGCATTCACGGCGTCCCGCACCCGGGTGGCGGCGTCCCCGTGGGGGTACACCCACTTGCCGCCGGACACGGCATCCAGCTCGGCGCGTTTCTCGGTCTGCTGCCGCTGCAGGGCGGCGGTGTGCTGCCGGGCGGCAAAATAGGCTTCTTCCAGCGGCTTTTCCTGTGCGGTCAGCCAGTCGGTCAGGGCGGGCAGGGTGTCGGGGGTCAGGTCTGCCAGCTTCTGCCCGGCGGCAAAACCGCTGCGGCGCAGCACAGCCAGCAGGTTGCCGGTCTTTTCGGCGGCTTTTTCGGCGGTGTCGGCGCGGCGGGCGGCAGCATCCAATGCGGTCTGCCGGTGCGCCAGCTCCTCGCTGAGGGCGTCCAGTGCGCGGCCCTCGCCGCTGGCACCGGCGGCGCTGTGGGCGGTCAGGTAGGCGCGGCGGGCTTCCGCTTCGGCGGTTTTGACTTCGGCGTAGCGGGTGCGCAGCGTTTCCTGCTGGCGGCGTCCGGCGTCTACCCGCTCCTGCCAGACAGCCTTTTCCCCGGCATCGGCAGCGGCGCGCGCCAGCAGGGCGGCGCCGCGATTCACAAGGGCTTCGGTCTGTTTTTCGGTGGCTTCGCGGCCGAAACGGACGATCTCGTCCAGCGCATCGGCGCGGGTCTGCGCTTCCGCCAGAACAGCGTGCAGGTTTTCCAGCTCCAAGCGGTCGCCCTGCAAGGCTTCCAAGTCCAGCTCCGGCTGGGGCAGGATGTACTGGTACAGAAACTCCCGGAAGTTCGGGATCTCGTCCATGCTGGTGCCCATCTGGAACACCTCGTTGAACTTTTTGCCCAAGGGGCTGGAGGCGCGCCCGATGCCCAGCGCACGGCAGATGCGGTCCCGCGCTTCGCTGGGGCTGCGGGTGTAGGAGAGACGGCCCGTTGCGGGCTTGAAGTCCTCCTTTGCGCTGGGTGCACCGGTCTTGGGGTCGATGAAGGGCAGCTGTTCCAGCGTGCAGCCGTCCTCCGAGAGATACCATGTCTGATCGCCGGGGTGCAGCTCCTGCATGGGACCTTCGGACTCCACCCGCACCGCGATGACGAAGGGGGTGCGCTTGACGCTGTCCCAGAACTCCGCCCCGATGTAGGCCACGGTATGGCCCGGGCGGCGGTAGGCGTTCTCGCCGCGCTGCTTTGCGTGCACCGAACCCTGCAGGGTGCGGCCGCTCTTTTTATTGCCCAGCGCATTGAAATTGCGGTTTGTGGTCAGGCAGTAGCGGATGGCATCCAGAATGGTGGTCTTGCCCACGGCGTTCACGCCGATCATATAAGTGAGCCGTGCGCAGTCGAAGGTGACATTTTCAAAGTTGTGCCAGTTGATAAGCTTCAGCCGTTTGAGTTCGATCATTCTTCACCCTCCCCTGCTTCTTCCGGTCGTTCATAAAGGCCAAGCTCTGTGCGGGTGCGGGCAGATTCTGCCGCTGCATCCGCAAGGTCGGCATCCGGCAGGGCCAGCAGCACGGTGGGAAATACTTCAATGCGGCTGTCCAGCCCGGAAAGCCGCCCCACAGGCCGCGCCAGATTGTACCGGCGCAGGGTGCGCATGAGGTTTTCCAGCGTTTTCTGGTCCAGACGGCGGGGCAGATTCATCTTCTGCAGTTCGGTCTGCACCTCTTCCACCGTCACCAGCACCTCGTCGGTATTGGCCGCAAGGCTCTCGCGCTTTTGCAGGTACAAAAGCCGCAATACCAAAAGCAGGATGCTCTCGTATTTCAGCAGCCGGGCCTGACTGCCCTCGTGGCCGTTGACCAGAGCCGCCGCCTGCAGGGGTGCCGGGTACAGCAATACAGAATAGCCCAGCGGGGCGAACACAGCGCGCACCTCGTCCAGATGGTCCTGCACGTAGAGATATTTTGCCCGCTGATCCTCCACGCCGCCCAGCACGAAGCAGTGGTTCAGCAGGTAATTCGCGGTTTCTTCCAGCATGTTAATGGTTGCCATTTTCTTCCTCCCTGCGGCGGGTGAGGACAAAATCCTCAAAGCGGAAACCGCCGCGCTCCACCCAATTGCCGGTGAGCTGAATGTCATAATCCCGGTGCGGCGACTGCGAGTAGGTATGCAGGCCGATGATGCGGGCAAAATCGTTCGGGTATTCGTCTGCCAGAAGTGCCGCGTTCACCTGCGGGCGGGCGGCAAGGGCCTGCCGGGCCAGCAGGGCCACGTTCTCCTCGGTAACGGCAAGGCGGGCGTAATCCAGCAGCAATTGCTGCTCTTTTTTGAGCTGTTCCGGATCGAATCCTTCGGTGCGCACCGGGGCCAGCGGCTCGGCGGTGCGCTGGGCAGCGGGCGGGTACAGAAATTTTTCCCCGAACACTGCCGCCGGGTACAGATGCAGCCGCTTTGCCACCGGGCCGTCGTCCGGCTCAAACAGCTGCTCCGGAGTGCGGATGTCCTCGGCGTAGCGGCGCAGCAGGGCGGTGACGCTGCCCTGCGAAGAACGGTCGCTCAGCAGCAGGAACTGTGCCCGCTGCACAGCCCGCTTGCGGTAGCGGATGTGGCTTGCATCGATCTCGCGCATGAGCAGGCTCATCTCTTCCAGCGCATCCCGCTGCTTCTGGATGAGTGCACGCACGGCAGGTGTCGCTTCGTTCGGGGCGCAGCGCTCCACCCGGGCATAATCAAAGGCCAGCTGCGGCAGGTAGTTCTCCTCGCAGTCGTCCAGCTCTTCTTCCAGATAGGCGCGGTAGTTGAACAGGTTGTCGCTGGTCTTGAAGCGGTGGTAGGCCGCCGCCACCACCTTTTCCTCGTACTGGTCGAACAGTTCCAGCACCTCCTGCGGGGTGCGGTTGCGGGTGAGCCGGTCGATATAGTGGCCGATGGAGGAATTGAGTGCCCGGAGAGAGCGGTTCAGCGCGTCAAGGTCTGCGTCCACCTCCCGCAGAACGTTCTCATAGGGGCTTTTTTCCTGCCCGATGCTGCCCAGCAGCTGCCATGCCTTGTACAGCTTTCCGGTATAGGTAACTACGCGGGGGTTCAATATTTCTTCCAGCGCTTCCAGCAGCGGCGTTACCTCCGGCACAAAGGCAAGGGACGCTTCCCCCTCGTAGCTGCCGGGCTGCTCTTCCAGCCAGCCGGTGCGGCGCAGCCGCAGCAGAAAGCCCACGGCCAGCGTGTGAGGGTCGCGGGTGGGCTGCTCTTCTTCATCGCCCGCACCGTCGGCATCCAGCGCAAGAGGCTTTGCCAGTGCGGCAAAGTAATCCTCGGCACGCCAGACGGCCTCCGCACGGGAAATGCTGTAATCCGCCGTGTGGCGGCACTCCTCCCAGAGCAGAAGCAGCAATTCCGCATAAAAAGCCCGGTTCGGCCCCGCCAGCGGGCGGAACAGCCGCGGGGACACCAGTTCAAACAGCTGCATGGAAACGTCCTTTCCTGTTCACATCAGAATACGTTTTTATTGTACCACAAAACGACACGGTTTGACAGAGAAACCATTCAGAATTGCCGCCGCGTTCGCTTTGGCAAATATCAGCGGAAGAATTATTTTAAATTTTGCATCTCCGAAACGACTGCGGTCGTTTCGGAGATGCTTTTTCACGGAAAGGGGTCGTACCGGGAAACGGCATCTCTGCCAAAAGGCGCAAAAAAACGGCGGGGCGGACTCCTTCCGTCAAACCCTGCGGGTTTGCCACCTCCCTCAGTGAGGGAGGCAACCCTCTCAGTCACGCCTTACGGCGTGACTGAGAGGGTTCAGGCAGCAAAAAAGCCCCGGGGAGCGGGGTGCTCCTCGGGGCAAGTCAATTCTTCAATTTTGCGAATTAAGCTTTACGACACAGACTGGACAATTTCCATTGCTATTGCTGCGTAGGTTTTGCCATTGATTACTTTAGTGGCAATACCGATTTTCTTAAGTGCCCGCAGAGCTTCTACAACATCAGCACCAGCACTATCTGTGGTAATTTCATCCAAGGATTCGGCGGTGATTTCTTTTGCCTGACACACACCCTTATCGGGTTCGCCCTTCGTTCCTACGCTAATCACTACAGCTGTTACAGATTTTCCATCAGCATTGGGCGTTACAATAGAAGTGTTTGCATCAATAGCCGCAATCGTGCCATCATCCTTGATTTTCTGCAACTGAGCCAGAGCCTTGTTACGCAGGTCGGTATCATTTTCCAGTTTTTCTGCATTCTCGCCACGGAGAGTGTTAATCGCTGCGATGTATTTGTTTTCAAATTTCTCGCCAATCGTGGATGCACCAGAACCAGCGCCACCGCCGCAGGCGGTGAGCATTGCCAGAACCATCACGCCGGCCAGAAGGGCGGCTGCGAAACGCTTGAACATTTTCATTGTAATGTTCCTCCTGTTTTCAAATTCTGACGGTTTGGGCGACCCCAAATCGCTTTACCCGTCTGAATTTATTTTATCCATACCCCCCCCCGCATGTCAACAGGCATATCGCCCAAATTCCGCCCTTCTTTTTGGCAATTGTCCCCAAACACAAAAAAGCCCCGAGGGGCGGGGCAGACTCCTTCCGTCAAACCCTGCGGGTTTGCCACCTCCCTCAGTGAGGGAGGCAACCCTCTCAGTCATCGCTGCGCGATGCCAGCTCCCCCGAGAGGGGGAGCTTATTTGCTGCAAACCGTCAGATGCCTAAAAGCTCCCCCCTTTGGGGGAGCTGGCACGCCGTAAGGCGTGACTGAGAGGGTTCAAACGCAAAAAAGCCCCGGAGGGCGGCCTTGCAGCCACGCTCCGGGGAGAAAGGGCGAGAAATTTTTTACTTTCTGCCCTTGATGCGGATGGAAATACCAATGTAGCTCTGCTCGTTGTTGCGCTTGACCACAATGCCTACATTCGACCAGTTGCCGTCCTGCTTCACACTGGCATCAACTTTGGTGTCGAGGTATTGCGAGATTCTAGTCATCACATCACTCAGAAGGGTATCCTTATAGTTATACCGGGCGGTGATGGTGATGACCCTATCATTTTCCACCTTATCCGAATGGAACTGGAGTGCACCAGTATAACCAGCAACCTTGAACATAGCATCCAGATTCTTGCGATCCATGTTCAAGTGTCCTTCCGCTATTGCACGAAGGCCTTCATCGTTCGTCACGGCAATATTGCCATGGTCTTGACTAATCCGGCTTTTTACTTTGTTTTCCTCATCCTTGTCGGTAACCATGCCATCGCCACCACCGCCGCAGGCCGTCAGCAGGGCCAGAGCCATCACACCCACCAGAAGCAGGGCAGCAAATTTCTTCAGCTTTTTCATTGTAAAGCGCCTCCTGTCATTTCAAGATTTTGTTGATTTGTCTCATTTCAGTGCTGTGTTTTCGCACTACAGAACGGGTGTCGTTCTGGCCTGATTATATCCGACAGCAGTTGGTTTTGTCAATCGAGAAGATGCATAAAGTTTCCGAAACATTTTCGTTCAAAATCAATGAAACAGCGGCTTTTTTGTTGCAGTATTGAGATACACTGTCCTTATTTCGCAAAGGTTCTTTACCGTGCTGGAAAATCTTCTTCCAGCCGGAAGCTCCATGCTGTTCTTTTCCGGGGCACAGTCCTTCCCGGTTTGAACAGATGTTGTGTTCCGATCCATCTTGATCCGTCTTTCAGAATCCTTTCAAAAAATTACGATTTTACACAATTCTACCATTTTTACATGGTAAAATAAGGTCGTAGAAAAAACAAAGGATGTGGCTCAATATGCAACACTGTCCCGCCCGCGCGGCACAGCGGCTGGCGGCGGCAGTTCTGGCGCTGTGCCTTGTGCTGGCTCTGGCCGTTCCCCACGCACACGCAGCTGCCCTGCAGGAAACGCACGGCATCCGGATGCTGGACTTCAGCACCAGCCAGATCCTTTCCATCGGCAACCAGACCTCCGGCAAATGCAGCTGGTACGCCTTGCGCTATGCACGCACCATTCTGGATGGAAAAGTTTCCTCCGGCAGCGGCATGTGGTCAAACGGTGCGGTCTGGTCTGCGGGCGGCTACTACGGTTATTCCGGCAGCCTGTCCGAGTGCCTGCAGAAGCTTTACAGTGAGCTTTCCGCCGGGAAGCCGGTGATCGTGCATCTGAAAAACACCGCGGTGAGCGGCGTAAAACGGCACACGAACCGCACCTCCAGCTATGAATACCACCTGACCAGTTCCGGCTGGAACGAGGTGAACTACCCCCATATCGCCACCAGCGCTGCGTATGGCCACTGGGTCTGTGTGGTGGGCATCCGTGCGGATGCAGACCCCGCGAACCTGAAGGAGAGCGATTTCTACGCGCTGGACCCGGCCCGTGTTTCCGCAAACGGCACTCTGGCTGTGACCCGGCTGCTGGACGGCACCATCTGGACAGAAAATTCCCCGCTGAAAACAGCAGGTTGATAAATTTAGAAAGAGCAAAAAAGCTGACGCTTTCGCGTCAGCTTTTTTGTTTGCAGTTCAGATCAATACCCTTTTACCGAGAAGCCCCGCTCCCATGGGTCGGGCGGCAGATCCTTCTGGCGGATGCCGGTGATCTGGATATAATCGCTTTTCTGGATCATGGCGAACAGCCGCAGGAACTTTTCCGGGTCGCCCTGCACTTCCAGCGTCACGCTGCCGTCGTCCTCGTTCTCCACCCAGCCGGTCAGTTCCAGCGTCTGGGCCGCATAGCGGGCGCGGTAGCGGAAGCCCACCCCCTGCACCTGCCCTTCGATGGAATAGCGGCGGCGCACAGTGCCTTCCGGCAGGGCGGGCGGCGTGGCATCCTGTGCTTTTTTATGCAGAAAATCAAACATCTTACAGCTCCTGATAGGCGGTCATCAGCGCCGGGATGAACTGCTTTTTGCGGCTCACCACACCGGGCAGGGTAAAGCTGCCGTCCTCGGCAGGCTGGGTCTCAAAGCCGTCTGAGAGCACCTCGGAAGCATAGCGGCCATCGCTGATGACCACGCTCTCCTCCTTGGGCACGTCGGTGAGCAGCATGTAGATATCCTCCACGTTCTGCTTGTTGCGGGCTTCTTCCAGATAGGGCTGCAGCAGCGCTTCGGCGGCAAGCAGGTTCTTGCGGGTCATGTAGCTGCCCTGCGCCACGCCAAAGCGGATATCGCCGCACATGAACACCTTGAAGTCCTGCAAAAAGACCTCTTCGGCGGTCTTGCCGTCCAGCTTTTCGCCGGCTTCAAACATTTCGTTGGCAAACTCGTTGATGTCCACCCCGGCAATTTTCGCCAGACGGTTGGCGGCGTTCACGTCGATGGGGGTGCAGGTGGGGCTGCGGAATACCAGCGTATCCGACAGGATGGCGGCCAGCAGCAGACCGGCTGTCTTTTGCGGGATGGTCACGCCGTTTTCATCGTACATCTGGGTGACGATGGTGGCGGTGCAGCCCACCGGCTGGTTGCGGAAGTACACCGGGCCGCTGGTCTCCAGACTGCCGATGCGGTGGTGATCGATGATCTCCAGAATTTCGGCCTGATCGAAGCCCTCCACGGCCTGGGTGGCCTCGTTGTGGTCCACCAGGATGATGCGGCGTTTTTGCAGATTGATGATGTTGCGGCGGCTGACCATGCCGCAGTATTTGCCGTCCTCGTCCAGGATGGGGAAATAGCGGTGGCGTACCTTGGCCATCACGCGGGTGACGTCTGCCACCGGGGTGACGAGGGTGAACTTCATGATGTCGCTGCGGGTCATATAGTAGGAGATGGGAGCGCACTGGCTGATCAGCTTACCGGCGGCATAGGTGTCCACCGGGGCCGACATGATGGCCACGCCCATTTCCTCGGCAATGCGCTGGATGGTGCGGCCCACCTTGGAGCCGTTGCAGATGATGAGCAGCGACGCTTCTTTTTCAATGGCGCACAGCTGGCTTTCGTAGCGGTTGGTCAGGATGACGATGTCGCCTTTTTCCACGGTATTTTCCAGCATTTCGGGCGTGGCGGTGCCGATGCGGATGTGGCCGGTGGTGCACACGTCGTCCTCGCGGCCCACCACCATGGTGCCGCCCAGCGTTTCCAAAATATTGCGGTAGGTGGTCTGGCTCTTGGCCAGGATGCCGGTGTCGAACACGTCCATGTTGGCGGTGGCAATGTCCTTGACCGTGATCACGCCCTCCAGCTCGTTGTCCGGGCTGGTGACCGGCAGGGTGTCGATCTGCTTGTCGCGCATGATCTCCCACGCCTTGCGCAGGCTGGTGGAGCCGGGGATGCCGGGCATCTCGCGGTAGTCCACATCGCGGATCTTCGGGTTCACGTCCGTGCACATGCGCGGGGGTTTTACCCCGAACTTTTTGAGCACGAACTCGGTCTCCTGATTCATTTTGCCTGCACGGCGGGGCTCACAGACCAGATCACTGGTCTTGTTTTTCAACTCTGCATAGGCAATGGCCGAGCAGATGGAATCGGTATCCGGGTTGCGGTGGCCGATCACGACCACCTTATGGGCTGCTTTTGGCATATTGTTCCCCCTTTGGGTTCTGATTTACCTTTTATTTCTTATCTCATTTACCACAGTGCACTCCCCTCTCCTGCAAAGCGCAGTGCACCTCAGGTTTATTTTAGCACAATTGCCTGCACGGGTAAAGTGGAACAAACACGCTGCGGCGCGGCTTTTCCGCCTGCCGCAGTCCTTGACAGACCCTGCAAAAAACAGTAAGCTTTACCTGAAAAAAAGCACAAATGGAGTCATCTATGAAAAAACAGTTTTTCCGCATCCTCTCCTGCTGCGTGCTGCTGGCCTGCCTGTGCGCCCTGCCCGCCTACGCACAGGAACCCAAGGCCGCACAGCCCGCCGCAAAAGAGGATAAGGTGGTAACAGATATCACCGGTTCTGCCGACCTGATGCGCAATGTCGTTGGCTTTACCACCAACTTTGGCGGGCCGTACCACTTTGCGCAGGCAGACCACAAGTCCCCTGCGCAGGCCTACGGTGATGCCCCTGCCGAGGGAGCCGTTGCGGTGCTGCGGCTTTTTGCCCGCGCCGATGACCACGGCGATGTTCCCCTCAACACCAGCGGACACAGCTTCCTCACCATCACCAATGTCTCGGAGCAGGATATCAATGTGGGCGGACTGCTCATTGCGCCGGATACGTCCATCACCGTAAGCACCCGCGGCAACCGCTGCGAGCATTCCGGCATCTGGTACAATCTGGAGGGCTACTACAAGTATTACCTGAACGCTTCTTACTATCAGAATCTTTACGGCATTCAGGTCTCACTGGACCAGAGCCAGCTAGACACTGTAAATCAGGCATTGGCCAACGCAGACCACTGGTCGGCCATTTATAACTGCACCTCGTTCTCTGCGGGCCTCTGGAATGCCGTGTGCTCCGATACGCTCTGCGCCGGTGTGCCCGAGACCCCGGCCGACCTGAAAGCGGACATGCTGAGGAAGTACCCAGACAAGACGGTGTTCGGGCCGACCGTCCCGTATGATTATATCGTATATTACGGCACCAGCCTGACCCCCAGTCAGGAATTTTCCTGACAGAAGATTTTCTCTTGTAATTCTGCGCGCTCTGCTGTATGATATAGGTCATGTATCCAAGTGTATCTTGTCACCGTTACGGAGGAACCTATGACAGCAACCAAAACGCCCGCGTTCCATAAGCCGCCGCTGTTCACCCGGCAGCAGCTCATTGCCCTGCTGCTGCCGCTGATCGCAGAGCAGGCGCTCAGCGTGACCATCGGTCTGGCCGACACGCTGATGGTCTCCTCGGTGGGGGAAGCCGCTGTTTCCGGCGTGAGCCTTGTGGACAGCTTCAACACCCTGATGATCCAGATCATGAGCGCCCTTGCCACCGGCGGCGCGGTGGTCACCAGCCAGTACATCGGCCGGCAGGAGCCAAAGGATGCCAAGAATGCAGCGGCGCAGATCCTGTTCATCCTGTCCAGCTTCAGCCTGCTGGTGGCCGCCGTTGTGGTGGCGGGCCGCCATGCCATCCTGCGCGGCATCTTCGGCTCCATCGACGTGGACGTGATGCGCTATGCCGAGACCTACTTCCTGCTCTCGGCCCTGAGCTACCCGTTCATCGGCCTGTACAACGCCGGTGCGGCCCTGTTCCGGGCGCAGGGCAACAGCAAGATCAGCATGATGTCCAGCCTTGTAATGAATGTGGTGAACATTGGCGGCAACGCCGTGCTGATCTACGGCTTCAAAATGGGCGTGATGGGTGCCGCACTAGCCAGCCTTGTGTCCCGCGCCATTGCCTGCGTGGCTGTGCTGTACCTGCTGCAGCGGCCCGCCTGCCCGCTGCGGGTGGACGGCCTGCAGGCCCTTGCCCCGAAGGCACGGCTCATCCAGCAGATCCTGCGGGTGGGCATCCCTGCCGGTATTGAAAACGGCATGTTCCAGATCGGCAAGCTGTCCGTTTCCAGCCTGACCTCCACTCTGGGCACCGCCGCCATTGCGGCCAACGCCGTGGCAAACACCACCACCACCTTTTTGAACATCCCGGCCAACGCCGTGGGCATGGCTGCGCTGACCGTGGTGGGCCAGTGCCTTGGCGCAGGCGAAAAAGATCAGGCCGTGTATTACTCCCGCCGCCTGATGCTGTTTGCCTACTGCGGCGCATGGTTCATGAACCTTTCGGCCTTCCTGTTTGCCAACAAATTTGCACTGGGCCTGTTCAGCCTCTCGCCGGAAGCCTACGCCATGGCGCTGGAAGTGATGGTGTGGTTCAACATCGTTTCGCTGTTCATCTGGCCTTCCAGCTTTACCATGCCCAACATCCTGCGTGCGGCAGGCGATGCCCGCTTTACCATGACCGTGAGCATCGTGTCCATGTGGGCCTTCCGGGTGGGCTTCTGCTACCTGTGTGTGCTGGCCTTCCACGGCGGCCTGCTGGCCATCTGGATGGGCATGTATCTGGACTGGGCGTTCCGCTCCCTGTGCTTCTTTGTACGCTTCGTGCGCGGCAAGTGGCTGGAACAGCAGGTCATCTGAATCTTTCCTCTGCATTTTATAAGAGCCTGCCGCGAAGGCAGGCTCTTTTTTACGCAATACGCACAAATAATTTATTTGTTTTTCAGCAATGTTGTCTGCTTTCATTCTTGTTTTTGTCACATTCCCGGCGTATAATTTCACAGTGCTAAGAGCTTTCACTTCTGCAAAAAGGAGGCTTTTTCAATGAAACGCAGTTGGTTTTCGCGCCATCCGCTTTGCTTCATGGCGCTGTATCTCATACTTTATCTTTCCGCATTCAATTTCCTGAACACCCAGATCCATATGCCGCACATCCTCGTGCACTGCCGGCTGGACGATCTGATTCCCTTCTGCAAATATGCGGTCATCCCCTATTTTGCATGGTTTCCGTGGATCCCGTTCACCCTGTTCTTCCTTCTGTGGAAGGCACCCCGGGAGGATTTCTGGCGGCTGTGTATGCCGCTGTTCAGCGGTATGACCATTGCGCTGGCCTGCTACGTGATCCTGCCCACCGGGCTGAATCTGCGCCCCTGCTATGTGCCGGGCACAGACATCTTTGCCCGTGCGGTGCGGTTCCTGTACAGCACCGACACACCCATCAATGTCTGCCCGTCCATCCATGTGTTCAACTCGGTCACGCTGATGCTGGCCTATCACCGCTGCCGCATCTTTGAGCAGCCCCGGTTCCGCTGGATGCGCCCGGCCGCTGATGTGCTGTGCATCTCCATTGTATGCTCCACCATGCTGCTCAAGCAGCACAGCTGCATCGATGCAGCGCTGGGCGCTTTGCTGGCGCTGGCACTGGATACCGCGTTCAGCCGTATGATGGACACCAACGATCTGCCGCAGATGCGCCGCATCTGAATCTCTATAAAAAAGAAATGCGCTGTCATCAGGGGCAGCGCATTTCTTTTTTTGTTCAGAACAGATCCTCCGGCAGGCAGACATCCTGCTTTGGCACCTTTGCCCAGGAAAAGTCCTTGATCAGGCTTTCCGGTGTGCGGGGCGCAGGCTCCGGCTGCAGGCCGTAGGCGTAGGCAAGCTTTCCCACGATCTCCTGCGCGGTATACTTTTCCCTCAGGTTTTCCAGACTCTGGTCGCCGTCGCGCTTGGAGAGCCGCCGCCCATCCGGGGCCAGCAGCAGCGGGCAGTGGGCAAACCCCGGTGCCTGCAGGCCCAGCAGGCGGTACAAATACAGCTGCCGTGCCGTGGACGAAAGCAGGTCTGCACCGCGCACCACTTCGGTAACGCCCATGCGGGCATCGTCCACCACCACGGCCAACTGATAGGCGAACACGCCATCTGCCCGGCGCAGGTAGAAATCACCGCAGTCATGCAAAAGATTTTCGGTGTGCGGGCCCATGCAGCCATCCACAAATGTGATGTCCTCGTCCGGCACCATCAGACGATAGGCAGGGGCCTTCTTTTTGCGTTTTTCCTCAATTTCGGCAGCGGTCAGGCCGCGGCAGGTGCCCGGATAGACCACGTTGCCGTCCGAGGTATGGGGCGCGCTGGCCGCGTGCAGCTGGGCGCGGGAGCAAAAACACGGGTACACAAGGCCGCGCTCTTCCAGCTTTTTGTAGCTTGCGGTGTAGATCTCCGCGCACTCACTCTGGTAATAGGGGCCGTTCGGCCCGCCGGTGCTGCCGCCCTCGTCCCACGCAAGGCCCAGCCAGTCCAGATCCTGTTCCAGCAGGTCAGCATAGATGCGCGGGCAGCGCTCGGCATCCAGATCCTCAATGCGCAGCACGATACGCCCGCCATGACTTTTTGCGCTGAGCCACGCCAGCAGGCTGCAGGCCAGATTGCCAAGATGCAGCCGCCCGCTGGGGCTGGGTGCAAAGCGGCCGGTTGGCGGTACAGGCTCTGTTTTTTGCGTAAAAACTGCTTGTTCTTGCATGTGTATCCTTTCAGCCGCCGGACGATTTAAAATTGCCGACGCGTTCGCTTTGGCAATATCAGCGGAAATATTATTTTTAAATTTGTAACTCCGAAACGACTGCGGTCGTTTCGGAGTTACTTTTTCACGGGAAAAGTCGTAACGGGAAACGGCATGTTGCTGCTGTCGGCTTATCGCCGTCGCGCAGCGACTATAAATCGGCGGAACACAAAAAATCCTTTCGCTCTGCGCGGGAAGCCGTTCTTGCCCTATTATAGTTGCCCCTCTGCCAAAGGTCAACAGACCACCCGGCCAAGCCGCCGCTCCACCGCCTGCCGCACCTCCGGCGCGCGGATGCCGTACACGATCTGCACATCGCAGCCGCTTTGCACCACACCGCTGCAGGGCAGGGCTTTCAGGGCCTGCTCCTTGACGAAGGCCGGGTCGTTCACCGTGACACGCAGGCGGGTAAAGCAGTTGTCCACCGTGCGGATGTTCTCCCGCCCGCCAAAGGCTGCAATGAGCTTTTCTACTCCCTGCTCGTCCAGCGGCAGGGCCTTTTCCGGCCGGGACGGCTCTTCCGGGCGGCGGCCCGGTGTGGGCAGGTCCAGCGCCTTGATGAGCACAGTGAACACCACAAAATACACCGCGATCTGGGCAAGGCCCAGCAGATACAGCACCGGGTAGTTCGTGCGGGCCGCACCAGCGGAAAGGTTCATCACAAGCGACCCCAGAAGGTTCGAGGTAAACGCCGTGACTCCGCACAGGTGCAGCAGCACGATGAAGCTGCCGGAGATGGCTGCGTGCGCCAGCCACAAAACCGGTGCCGAGAAGCAGAACAGAAAATCCAGCGGCTCCGTAATGGAAGCCAGCGATGCCGTAAAGGCCAGCGGCAGCAGCTGAAGGGCAGTCTTTTTGCGGCTGCCCCGCCGGGCACAGAAGATGAATGCCGCCGCAATGCCAAAGTAGCCAAAGGTCTTGGTAAAGCCGGTGTACATCCACACGATGCCATCCGAAAACGGCAGGCCGAGGTTATATTCGGTCATCATGACCACATAGGCACCGGTATAGGTGACGCTGCCCACCATAAGCTGACCGCCCAGCTGCGAGAACTGGAACGGCATATACACCAGATGATGCAGCCCTGTAGGGATGAGCAGCCGTTCCAGAAAGCCGTACAAAAACAACCCGATATTGCCGGAAGCGGCAATGAAGCCGGTGACGGCCGCAATGGCCTTCTGGATAGGCGGCCAGACAAAGCAGGCCCCAGAGCCTAGCACCGCCGCCAGTGCCGCCATGCAGGCAAAGGACCACCGCACACCGGAGAACACACCGCCCAGAATGCCGCGGTGGGCTTTTTCGCAGGTGCGGTCATATACAAAGGCGGTGAGCAGGCCCAGCAGAATGCCGCCGAACACGCCGGTGTCCACAGTCTGGATGCCCAGCACCATGGTCTGGCCTGCGCTGTACAGGCCGGTAAGCGCATCCGGCTGCGCCAGCAGGCCCAACTCGGTCAGCGTTACATTGCCCGCTGTCAGGTAGACAAGATAGCTCATCAGGGCGATGAACGCCGCCTGATGCTTTTCCCGCTTTGCCAGCGCCGCCGCAAGACCGGTGCAGAACAGCACGCTCAGATTTGAAATGACCGCCGTGAGGCATTTGTAAATGATCCTGCCCGCCAGCTGCACCGGCTCCCACCGCAAAAAGGGCAGCACCCCGGCCAGCGGCGCGCTGGTAAGCAGTGCGCCCACCACCAGCAGCAGGCCCGCCGCCGAAAGATAGCTCAGCGGTGCCAGCATTGCGCGGGAGAACCGCTCCAATGCGGCTGTGATGCGGTGCTTCATGGGCGTTTCCCTCCTTTCCGGCTGACGTGGACAGACACTATACTTGTAGTCAACCGATTTTTGCAAAAAATGTCAAGAATGCAAAGTTCCCAAAAATGCGTTTCTTCTTTGTGCAGAGTGCATATTTCCCGCTTGAAATTCGTCCTGCGCTGTCCGATTGACAACCGCCGCGGCAGAACGTATACTTAGGGTGTATCGTTTTGAAGTGCTGCGGCCCGGCTGCGGCACCGCTCAAGGAGGACACTACTATGAAATTGAGATATGCCCGCATCCTCTCGCTGCTGCTCTGCGCAGCGCTGGCCTGCAGCATTCTGGCAGGCTGCGGCGGCTCAACCGCCAGCAGTTCCGAAGCGCCAAGCTCTGCCAGCAGTTCTGCAAGCTCCGCTGCTTCCGGCGAAGACCTGCCTGATTCCACCACCCGGGCCGACACCTCCGGCCTGAACCCCGGCGATTTTGACGAGAACTCCATCTTCTCCATCACCGGCACCGCTGCCGCCTTTGAGCCTTGTCTGGGCTGGGGGCCGGGTGTTTCCGGCTGCTCGCTCAAATCGGTGATCGCAGCGGCATCCCTGCTGCAGTGGGCAGAAAACGCCCGTCTTGCCTCCCGCACCCCGGAAGCCGTGCAGGAAGCTTTCTACAGCTGGTACGACACGCTGGACGCTGATGAGCAGGAAAGCTTTGCCGAGGCCTGGACGATGATCGAGCCGGACGCGCTGAGCCTTTTGAGCGACAAGGACAGCATGGCTGGCCGCATTGAGGATGCCGGCCTTGACCCGGACACCCTGCCCGGCTGCACCCTGAAGAACTGGCAGGCCCTGCAGACCGTGCTGGACGACTGCGTGCCGGAGACAAACGGCGAGGCTTAATAAAACAAAAAAGCATCTGCAGCCATCGCTTCTGAATTTCAGAATCAGCGATTTTGTTGCAGATGCTTTTTTCTTTAGCGGGCTCGCCCTCTCAGGCTCACATTCGTTCGCCAGATTCCCCTTTTTGTCGCTGCGCGACATCTTCCCCCGGTCGGGGGAAGTCTTTCCTCAAAGTGGGAGCCCTTGGCAGTCCACGCAAAGTCCATCTCTTTGCCAAGGCCTCTCCCTTTGGGAGAGGTGGCACCGTAGGTGACGGAGAGGGCGAGGATGCTGACCATGTGCAGCATTCCTTCTGTTTCTGATTTTTATACCTTCTTCAGCACATACTGGCGGGTGCCCATGCCGATCTTCTCGGCCTGCTCCAGCGTGGCCTTCCACTCGATATTGGGGTTGGAATCCTTGAAGTTGTCGTGGTGGCAGTTCCAGCCGGGCTTTGCAAGGTTCTGGCCCAGCTGGCTGTTCGGCAGCGGCTGTGCATTCAGGCAGGCATCGGCGCAGGCCTGATCCAGCGCCACCGGATCAAAGGATGCAAAGATGCCGATATCCGGCAGGATGGGTGCATCGTTCTCGCAGTGGCAGTCGCAGTTGGGGCTGATGTCCTGCACCAGAGAAACATGGAAGCAGGGACGGCCTGCGCATACGGCAGCCGCGTACTCGGCCATTTTGCGGTCCAGCATCTCATTGGCGCTGTCGCACTGGGAATAGATGGCATCAAAGTTGCAGGCACCGATGCAGCGGCCGCAGCCCTTGCACTTGGTCTGGTCAATGACGGCCTTATTGTTTGCATCGTAGGTGATGGCATCGGAGCCGCACTCCTTGGCGCAGCGGTGGCAGCCGCGGCACAGGCTCTGCTGCACCTCCGGGTGTCCGGCGGCGTGCTGTATCATCTTGCCTGCGCGGGAGCCGCAGCCCATGCCGATGTTCTTGAGAGTACCGCCGAAGCCGGTGGATTCGTGGCCCTTGAAATGGGTCAGGCTGATAAAGATATCCGCATCCATGATGGCGCGGCCGATCTTTGCCGTCTTGCAGTATTCGCCGTTCGGCACCGGCACCTCTGCCTCATCGGTGCCGCGCAGACCGTCCGCAATGATGACCTGACAGCCGGTGGTCATGGGCCAGAAACCGTTCAGCTGGGCACAGGTGAGGTGCTCCAGTGCGTTCTTGCGGCTGCCCGGATACAGGGTGTTGCAGTCGGTCAGAAACGGCAGACCGCCCTGCTCCTTGCACAGGTCAGCCACCACCTTGGCGTAGTTGGGGCGCAGGAATGCCAGATTGCCCAGCTCGCCAAAGTGCATCTTGATGGCAACGAATTTGCCATCCATATCAATATCCTTGATCCCGGCGGCAATGCACACGCGGCGCAGCTTGTCCAGCAGGCTGGTGCCCACAGGACAGCGGAAATCTGTATAATAGACCTTGGATGCTTCCATAGCATTTTCCTCCATTTTGTTTGCACGGCACGCTGCCGCATATTCTCTTGTTTTGTAGTATAGCATATCTTTCCGCAAAGAAAAAGTGCTGTCGTAAAGGGCGGCGGGCACACCCTCCACGTCCTCGCTTCCGGGTGCCAGTCCATCCAGCGCAGAAAGCCCTCGCACTCCGTAAAAGCGGCATCTTTAAATCTGGCAAAGTCCTGTGCCCTTTGGCAGACAATGGCATCGCGTCAGCGCTGCCGCAGAGGGCGCACCCGCCTTGGCTGCATCGAAATTTTTTGCCGCTCACAGCACCGTAAAAAACAAATGCCGCTTGCCTTCACGACCCTTCCCGTGAAAAAACAACCCCGGAAAATCCGCAGATTTTCCGGGGTTGTAAATTATAAAAATAATTCTTCCGCTTAAAATCAGAAGATTGCCGTCGCAGCCGCCACTGCCAGCACGATGATGCCCAGCACGATGCGGTAGGCACCAAAGAACTTGAAATCGTGGCGCTTGACGTAATCCATCAGGAAGCGGATGGCGGCAAGGCTCATGCCGAAGGCCACCACACAGCCCACTGCCAGCACAGCCACCTCGGTGCCGGTCATCACAGAACCGCCGACAACGAACTTGACCACCTTGAGCAGGGATGCGCCCGCCATGACCGGGATGGCCAGATAGAAGGTGAACTCTGCCACACAGGCGCGGGACAGGCCCAGCAGCAGGCCGCCCACGATGGTGGCACCGGAGCGGGAGGTGCCCGGAATGATGGCCAGACACTGCCACAGGCCAATGATGATGGCATCGCGGTAGGTGATCTGCTCCAGCCGGCTCACGTGCGGCGCGGCGCGGCGGTTCTCCACAACAAAGAACAGCGCGCCATACAGAATGAGCATCGCGGCAACCGTGATGTAATTGTAGAAGTGAGCTTCCATCCAGTCGTCCAGCGGGCTGATGATGAGCACCGGGATCGTGGCCGCTACCACCTTGAACCACAGGCTCCACACGCTGGGCTTGGAAATGACTCTGCCCTGCTTCATGCCAAAGGGCCACAGCTTGCCCCAGAACAGCACCACCACGGCCATGATGGCACCCAGCTGGATGACCACACGGAACATGGACATGAACTCTTCGCTTGCGTTGAATTTGATGATCTGTTCCAGCAGGATCATATGACCGGTGGACGAAATGGGAAGCCACTCGGTAATGCCCTCCACAATGCCCATCAGGATGGCTTTGATGATCTCAAAAAACGTAAGTACCCCTCCTTGTGCACAAAGGCACAGCAGCTTATTTTCTTCCAGTATACCATACTATGTCTCTGCACGCACGCAGAATGCGAAAATTTTTACACCCGCCGCCACTTTTGCCCTGCAGGCTGTTACTGCGCTGGGAAATGTGTTATACTGATGCAAAGACCCTTTTCCTTCTATTTTATCCGCAAATCAAAACAGCGTTTAAACACCCTTGGTATTTTTGTTAAACTATTATACAACGAGGTGAATCCATATGAATATTCTGGTGATCGGCTGCGACCAGGTGGGTGCTTCCCTCATCCGCGATCTGGAACGCATCGGCCATGATATCTCGCTGATCGAAAAGGATCCCGAACAGCTCAAGCGTCTGGATGCCTTTGACGACTACAGCTTTGGCGGCACGGCTCTGGTGGGCGACCCCACCGACCCGGATACCCTGCGGCAGGGCGGCATTGACAGCTGCGATGCCGTGGCCGCTGTGAGCGAGGACGACTCAGTAAACCTGATGGCGGCACAGATCGCAAAAAGCATCTTCCGCCGTGAGAAGGTGATCTGCCGCGTGTCCGACCCGCACCTGCAGGTGCTGTACCACAAGGCTTACGAGATCGACACCATCTGCCCCACGGTGCTCACCGAGCAATCGGTGTTCCGCGCACTGGCAAAGTAAAAAGTGAGGGAAGCATATGAAAGTTTGTATCGCAGGCGGCGGCAAGGTTGGTATGTATCTGGCCCAGAGCCTGCTGGCCCACCGCCACAAAGTGACCATCATTGAACCGCAGGAAATGCTGTGCCGTTCGCTGGCCGATTCGCTGGATATCCCGGTGATCTGCGGCGATGCCATCAGCTTTGACACCATGCGCACGGCCGACGTTGCCAGCTGCGATGCCTTTGTGGCCGTGACCGGTGCGGACGAGAACAACCTTGTGGCCTGCCAGATCGCAAAGCGGGAATTTGGCGTGAACCGCACCGTGGCCCGGGCCTCCAACCCCAAGAATCGCGAGCTGCTGCACACCTTAGGCGTGGACACCGTAGTGTGCGGCACCGACAACCTGAGCCACATCCTTGAGCGCGAGATCGAGACGGATACCATCCGCCAGCTGCTCTCGCTGGGCGGCGGCACCGCCAGCCTGAACGAAATTTTGCTGCCGGAGAACTTCCAGTTTGCAGGGCAGGCGGTCAAGGACATCCCCATGCCGGGCGACGTCATTCTGGTGTGCATCACCCGCGATGCGGAGTTCATCATCCCCCACGGCAACACCACCCTGCTGCCATGGGACCGCATCCTCTGCCTGACGCAGGATGACACCCTGCACCTGCTGATGGATGCCTGGGGCCTTTCCGGAAAATGACCGAACGTGACCTGCTGCGCACGGCGCTGATCATCCCGCCCAAGGGCCGGGCCGTGCTGTGCGTCTGGGCCGCTGTTCCCGGCGTGTTCTGCGCGCCTTTTGTGTTCTGGCAGAGCCTGTTTGCCGGGTGTATTTTCTGTGCCCTGTGGGCGTGCCTTGTGTTCGCCGCGTGGGCAAGAGCCTGCAGCTTTACCGCAGTGCTCACCGCCCGGAACACTGCCGTGCGGGCCGGTATCGCCGTTCCCATCACACGGCAGCTTCCCCGCCGGGCCGTGACTGGCGTGTGGACCCTGCGCACACCGCTTCTGTGGCTGGCCGGGTGCAGCGTGCTGGTGGTGCACGGCCCGGGCGTACAGCTGTTCCTGCCGGGCGTGGATGCCCTGCAGGCGCAGGCCCTTGCCGCTGTGCTGATGGAGGAAACGCCATGACCGAACGCGGCTTCCACCCGTTTGCGGTGCTGCATTTTCTGCGCAAGACCATTCTGCTGTATCTGCTGCCGCTTTTGCAGGTGCTGTTTGCCCGCAACTGGGCGGCGCTGCGTACGGCTCTGGTGCAGGGCGCGGCGCTGCTGACAGTGCTTGCCGCTGTGAGCGCCGCCGTGCTGCACGCAGGCCGCTGGCGGGTGGATGCACAGGGAACCCTGCGGGTGCGCTGGCGGCTGGGCGTGCGGCTGGACCGCTGCCTGAAAGCCAGCCAGCTGGCAGCGCTCACCATCGAGCGGCCCCTGCTCTACCGGCTGGCCGGTGCCAGCCGGGTGGTGCTGTACCCTGCCGGGCAGAAGCGCACCCTGACCCTGCTTTTGAGCGCGCAGAACGCGCAGTTTTTAGCTGACCGCATGATGCCGCGCCGGGATGCTGTGGCCCACACCCCGCGCGGCGGCGAAAAGCTGGCCTTTGCGGTGCTGGGTGCCAACGGCCTTTCCACCCTTGCTTTGCTGGCGCTGGCCATCAAACAGAGCAGGCCCTATGCGCCGGATGCCCAGACTGCGGCCTTTGCCCACCTGAACCGCATTGCGGCGTGGGCGGCGCGCTGGCTGCCCATGGGCACAGCATGGCTGCTGGTGCTGGGCGGTGTGCTGTTCTGCGCAAGTCTTGTGCGCAGTGCGGCCCATGCGGCCCATTACACCGTGTGGCGCACCGAGAGTCACCTTGGCAGCAGGGGCGGCTTTGTGCGACGGTATGAGATGCGCCTTGCGCTGGAACATCTGAGCTATGCGGACCTGCGCCGCTCGCCTGCCACATGGGCGCTGGGCTGCTGCCCGGTGTTCGTTACAGCAGGCAGCTGCCAGCCGGAGATCCCGTTGCTGGTCTGGCGGGAGGACGGCCCTTTTCTACAGGAGCTGCTGCCCGGCTTTGCCCTGCCGCCAAAAGCCCCGGTGGACACCGCAGGCCGCAGCATCCCGGCGTTTTTTCTGCCTGCCGGCATCCCCTGCGGGCTGTGCCTGCTGCTGACAGCGGTATCCCGCTACACCCTGCCTGCGCTTACGGTGCCGCTGCTGGTGGTCACTGCTGTGTTTGCCGCCCTGCTTGCGAGTGCGTACAACGGCTGGCGCAAAGAGGGCATCTGGCTGCAAAACGGCCGCCTGACCCTGCGCTGGCAGCACGGCTTCCATCTGCACGACATCTGCGTGCTCTGCCCTGTTCCGGCCCTGACGGCCATGCAGTCGCCATGGGCCGCGGCGGTGCACCGCACGAACCTCACCCTCACCTTTCCGGGCGGGGTGAAGTGCAGGGTGCGCAGCGTAAAGTGCAGCGAATTGCCTTTTTTGCTTTTCTGAAACTGTAAGGAGTCTTTTTCTGTGATAAAAACTGTATTATTCGATCTGGACGGCACCCTTCTGAACACCATCGACGACCTTGCCGATGCAGGCAACTGGGTGTGTGCACAGCACGGCTGGCCCACCTTTACGGTGGAACAGTTCAAGCACATGGTGGGCAACGGCATCCCGAAGCTGGTGGAGCGCTTCTCGCCGGAAAATGCCCGCACGCCGGAGCAGCTGGCGGCCACGCTGGCCGAGTTCACCGCCCGGTACGATGCCCACAAGGAGGACAAGACGGCCCCTTATCCCGGCATCCCGGAGCTGCTGGACGAGCTGCGGGCACAGGGTGTTCAGTGCGCAGTGTTCTCCAACAAGGCCGACCCGCTCTGCGGCAAGATCATCGCCCACTATTTCGGCACAGGCCGCTTTGCCGCTGTGCGCGGCAGCAGGCCCGGTGTGCCCACCAAACCGGACCCCGCCGGGCTCTATGCGCTGATGGACGAGATCGGTGCAGACCGCTCTGCCACCCTTTTTGTGGGCGATAGCGATGTGGACATCCTCACCGGACACAATGCCGGACTGCCCGCCATGGGCGCGCTGTGGGGCTTCCGGGGCCGCGCAGAACTGACCGCTGCCGGTGCGGATGCACTGGCAGCGGTGCCGGAGGATATTTTCACTTACATCAAAAACAACTGAAGACGCAAAAAGGCGAGCCGCCCATTGGACGGCTCGCCTTTTGTGTTCTTCGGGGTAACTTTATCAGCCCAGAGTGACTTCCTGGATCTTGGAGGAAGCGAACTCGAAGGGCCAGACGGTCTTCCACTCCTGATCCTGCACCTGTGCGATTGCAACAGAAGCGTAGGTGTTGTCACGGTAGTGCTTTGCGCCGCCGATCTCGTACTCGGGAGCGAACTCGATCTTGGAGTAGGGCAGAACGATCTTGCGGCCGCCCTCGAATGCACCGTCGATGGACAGCTCTGCCAGAGCGTCGCGGACAGCAGCGCCGTCGGTGGAGCCGGCCTTCTCGATGGCGGTCTTGAACAGCCACACAACGGTGTAGGACTCAGCAGAGTGGCCGTTCATGTTGACATTGTAGACCTTCTTGAAGTCCTCGTTGATCTCCACGCCGTTGGTCAGGTCGGGGTTGAACTCGACAACAGAAGCCACGCCGTTTGCGGATGCGCCCAGGTTCGGGATGAAGGAAGGATCGGTGAAGCCGTTTGCCTTGGCAACGATCATCTTGGGCTTGTAGTTCTGCTCCTTCAGGGTCTGGACGAACAGAGTAGCGTCGCCGATGTAAGAGTCGCACAGGATGGCATCGGGATCAGCCTGCTTCAGAGCCAGCACCTGAGAGGACAGATCGGTCGCGTTGGAGCTGTAGTCCACTTCGGCCACAACATCCAGACCGTAGTCGGGTGCGAACAGGTTGACGCAGCGGATCAGCTCCTGACCGATGGCAGCCTTATCGGTGAAGATGGCGACCTTCTTGATCTCGTTGCCGGTCTGCTCCTTGGAGTCCTGCAGATACTTCAGCATATCTTCCACGTAGACAGAGTTCAGCGGGCACAGACGGAAGAAGTAATCGTAGTCCTTGTGGTCCTCGTCGGTCAGACGGTCCAGCGTGGAGATAGCGGTGATCATAGGAATGCCGTACTGCTGGCAGACCTGAGCCACGACCTCGGTAACGACGGACATGTGGCAGCCCATGATGACGTTGACGCCTTCCTGGGTGATCAGGCGCTCTGCCTCAGACTTACCGGTAGCTGCGTCGCCTGCGTGGTCACCGCGGACAACTTCCAGCATCTGACCGTTCACGCCGCCTGCCTTGTTGATCTCGTCCACTGCGAAGTCGATGCCGCGCAGGATGTTCTCGCCGATGGCTGCGTTGCCGCCGGACATTGCGTAGATGGTACCGATCTTGATGGTATCACCGCTGGCTGCTGCAGTGCTGCCGGATGCTGCGGTGCTGGTAGATGCTGCAGTGCTGGTGGAAGCGGAAGAGCCGCCGCAGGCGGTCAGTGCAGCTGCGCTGCCCAGAACAGCGGATGCCTTCAGGAAGCTTCTGCGAGAGATCTTTTTCATAATTGTCCTCCAATTCTGTTTGTGAAAACAGCTTGTTTATACGAGTCTCCGGCTGTGCCGTGTGAACCAGCACCTGCCGGAGATCCAGTTTCCAAAATCAGATGCCGAGGTACGCCTTCTTGACGTGCTCGTTTGCTGAAAGCTCGGCGGCGGTGCCTTCCAGTGCCACGCGGCCGTTCTCGATGACATAGCCGCGGTCAGCCGCTGCAAGGGCTTTGGTGATATCCTGCTCCACCAGCAGCACCGAGATGCCGTCATTCTTCACCATGGTCTTGGCCACTTCCAGAATGTCGTCCACGATGTTGGGGGCAAGGCCCAGACTGGGCTCGTCCAGGATCAGCAGCTTGGGCATACCGATCAGCGCACGGGCCACGGCCACCATCTGCTGTTCGCCGCCGGACAGAGTGCCGGCAGCCTGCTTTGCGCGCTCGCGCAGTTTGGGGAACCAGTTATAGCACTTTTCCAGATTTTCTGCAAAATGCGCCTTGGTCTCCTTATTGAATGCACCTAGTTCCAGATTTTCCAGCACGGTCATCTCGGTAAAGAGCTGACGGCCTTCCGGCACCTGCACGATGCCGCTGTCCAGAATAACGCGGGAGCTTTTGCCGGAGAGGTCCTCTCCGTTGAACTCCACCTTGCCGGAGCTGGCCTTGACCATGCCTGTGATGGTGCGCACCATGGTGGTCTTACCGGCACCGTTGGAGCCCAGAATGGCAACGATCTCGCCGTCCTTCACCTCAAAGCCGATGTCCCACAGGATGTTCACAGAGCCGTAACCGGCGTTCAGACCTTCAACTTTAAGCACTTGCGCCCTCCTTTTTGGTGCCCAGATACACCTCCATGACGTAGGGATCGTTCATGACCTGCTCGGGCGTGCCCTCAGCGATCTTTTCGCCGTGGTGAAGGACGATGACCTTCTCGCACAGGCTCACGACCGCCTTCATGATGTGCTCGATGAGCAGGATGGTGACACCGGACTCGTTGATCTTGCGGATCAGCTGGATGGCCTCTTCGGTCTCAGCCGGGTTCAAGCCTGCCATGTTCTCGTCCAGAAACAGCACTTCGGGCTTGGTGGCCAGAGCGCGGGCCATCTCCAGACGCTTCTGGTCCGGCGTGCCCATGTCCTTGGAGATCACATGACGCTTTTCGTACAGGCCGGTGAAGTGCAGCACCTCCATGGCGCGCTCCTTGGCCTCTTTTTCGCTCTTTGCACCGGCGTGGCCGAAGTAGGCGGCGGCGGTGACGTTATCCAGAACGCTCAGGTTCTTCAGAGGTTTCATGATCTGGAAGGTGCGGGCGATCTTCATGTTGGTGTACTCATACGCCTTTTTGTTGGTGATGTCCTCACCATTGTAGAAGATCTTGCCTTCGGTGGGCGGGTAGTAGCCGCAGATCATGTTGAAGGTGGTGGATTTACCAGCACCGTTGGGGCCGATCATGCCGGTGATGGAGCCTTTCTCCACCGAGAAAGAAACATCATGCACGGCGGTCAGACCCTTGAACCGCTTGGTCAGGCCCTGGACTTCAATAATAGGCTTTTCTGCCATGATTACTTCCCTCCCTTGTCTGCCATCAGCTCATACTCTTCCAGCACGTCCAGAGACGGCTTTTTGAGGATCTTTTCATCGATGAAGGTCTTGACCTTCGAGTTCATGTACCAGCCCAGAATACCGGACGGACGGAAGCGGATGACCACGATCAGCACGATGGCATACATCAGCATGTTGATGCCGGGCAGGATGGCGGCAAAGTTTGCACGCAGCAGTTCGCTCAGCGGGATCATGATGAGGCCGCCGATCAGCGGGCCTTCGATGTAGGCAGCGCCGCCCACGACTGCCGGCAGCACGATCTCAGTGGACTTGGACTGGATCATAATATCGGGGTCGATGTAGCGGATGTAGCTGACGTAGAAGAAGCCGACCAGACCGGCAATGATAGCCGAAATGACAACGGCAATGACCTTGTACTTGGTGGGGTTGATGCCGATGGCGGCGGCTGCGTCCTCATCCTCGCGGATGGTGCGCAGCGCAAAGCCCAGCTTGGAGCGGCCGATCTTCTTCATGATGAGGTAAACGCCCACCATCATGATGAAGCCGATGTAGTAGTACGGCACCTTGCTGGTAAAGCGGAACTGCGCAAAAGAGTCCTTGCCGAAGGGCAGGCCCACACCGGATGCGCGGCCGAAGAACTCCGAGTTGATGATGAACTGACGGATGGACTCGGCAAACGCGATGGACACCAGCGTGAAGTAGGGGCCGCGCAGGATCAGGCTGGGGAAGAAGATGACACCGGCCACAACGCCCACAACGAGCATATCCAGCACAGCGGCCACCCAGGGGTTCATGCCCGTCTTTGTGACCACCAGACAGCACACATAGGCACCCAGACCCATGTAAGCGGCCAGACCCAGCGAGTTCTGGCCGGTGATGCCGCCCAGAATGTTCCACGCCATGGACAGGGTGGACATATAGAAGGTGAGAACGAAAATGTTGATGATGTAAGGTTTATCCACGACCAGCGGGATCGCTGCGAAGATGGCGACGATGATAGCCAGAACGATCGCCAGATTGCGGTGATAGGTTTTAACTGCTTTTCTGGTATCCATCTTATCGCCTCCTCAGAATCATGACCTGACGCACGACCAGAATGATGATGAAGGTGACGAACACGATCATATCACTGTAGGACGGGCTGATGAACAATGCACTCATCTGCTCCAGCAGGCCCAGGAAAATACCGGCGAAGAATGCGCCGGGGATGGAGCCCAGACCGCCCACGACCACGACGATCAGTGCGCGGAAACCGAAGCTTGCGCCTGCGGTGGGATAGATGGTGTAGAACTGGGTCAGCAGAGAACCGGCGATACCGGCCAGAGCAACGCCCAGACCATAGGTCAGGATGTAAATTTTCTTGACGTTGATGCCAACGACCTCAGCACCAATAGGGTTCTGGGATACGGCGCGGATCTGCTTGCCGGTGGTGGAATACTTGAGGAAGGCAAACAGTGCAATGGCAACCACGATCAGGATCAGGAAGCTGACCAGACGCGGCAGCGCAATGGTGACCGGGCCAAGCGGGATATAGGTCTGCGAATAAGGGGTAATGATCTTATAATAGGTGGAACCAAAGATGACCAGAGCGCCGTTGGTGAGCAGCAGGCCCAGACCGACGGTAAGGAACAGCAGGTTCGTAAAGCTCTTGGTCTTGAGCGAAGGGGTGATCAGAGTGGACTGGATCAGCGCACCCAGACCGAACATGAGCACTGCAACGATGGGAAGGGCTACATAGGGATCCACCCCAAAGTAGGTATACAGAACATAGGTGATGTACATGCCCACCATCAACATTTCGCCGTGGCAGAAGTTGACGATGTTCATAACACCGAAAATGATGTTCTGGCCCATACCCATCAGGGAGTAGAAACCGCCCAGCAGGATCCCGTTTACCAGTGCTTGCAAAAAGACTTCCATTGACATCCTCCCGTTCTAAGCATCAGGCGATGGGAACAGATGATGCAAAAACTGCACGCTGCATCCGCCACCGGCCTGTACTCGTGATTGAAAACCGCCCTTGTGGACTCCATTTCCTCCCTTCTGCTCGTACAATTGGTATATCATCTGTATTGTAACGTAAGTGCAGCCTGTATACAAGATATTATTTCTACCAAACTTTGTCATGAATTTATATGGAAAGTGCTAGAATATCCCAGAGTTTTTGGTGTGCAAGTCAATTTTCGCAGTTAAAAATGGAGGATTGATGTCTCATTGACATAATTTTGTTACTATTTCAGGCCGGAAATTTACGGAAAATGCAGAAAAGCCCGGCAGAAGAGCACCTGAACGTGTTCCCCTGCCGGGCTTTTTATCCATAAAATGGCATGTGGTATTCAAGATGAAGGCGCACCGCCGCCCTGTCCCGGGTTGTGGTTCCCAGCGTATGCTTCACGCCTTGGAGCGGCGTTCGCATTCCGCTGACCACGGCCCCAGCTTCGCTTCCCTGTACTCCCCTTTTTGTCGCTATGCGACATCTTCCCCCGACCGGGGGAAGTCTTTGCTCGCTGGCGGCGGTCAGCTCAGCTGCAATTCCCGTACGGGTCAAATTAAAAATCCCCCGAGCGAATGCAGCGGCAGCTACCACATTAGACATTCCTACAGGATGGGACTTGCAACAACGACGACCGCGGCCAGTGGCCGATGCAGGGAGGAGTTGTTGGGGCAGCGGCCAGCAAGACGCAAGTGCCGCCCAAGGCACGCGCGGATGCTGGGAGCCGCAACCCGGGGCACTAAAAAAGAGCCCACTGGGCTCTTTTTTGCCGCCTGCGGGCGGCCGTGTTCCTTCGATTCCTCGTACGGGTTGCATGAAACAGCCACCACATTAGACATTCCTGGTCGTTGGGACCCGCGCACTAAGCAACAGCCCACTGGGCTGATTGCTTACCCTGCTGCGCAGGGCCGTTCTGTTCGATTCCCGTACGGGTCAAATTAAAAATCCCCCGAGCGAATGCAGCGGCAGCAACCACATTAGACATTCCTACAGGATGGGACCCGAACACTAAAAAAGAGCCCACTGGGCTCTTTTTTGCCGCCTGCGGGCGGCCGTGTTCC
>OBIA01000167.1_pt1 | contig 50181 bp, 70 predicted proteins | sample 1519911 | NCBI WGS metagenome assembly OBIA01 (sample SAMN04209236, study PRJEB22552) | human gut metagenome | biome: gut; material: feces | host: Homo sapiens | place: USA: Oklahoma | reverse complement strand
GCCTTATCACCAACTTCCATCTGCCCGAAAGCACCCTCATCATGCTGGTGTCGGCGCTGTACGGCTACGAAAAGACAATGGCTGCCTATAAGGTGGCCGTCGAGCAGAAATATCGGTTCTTCAGCTTTGGCGATGCGATGCTGATCTTGTAACTATTATATAACTATTATAGCGCTTCGCCGCTGTAATATCCCGACTCTGTATCCGCAGCGAGAGCATACGCCCCCTGCGGCAGGATGCACGGCTGTTTTCCGTGCGCAGAAAGGAAAAATATTATGCCTTCTTTGACGACCTACAAGCTGCTCAAGCAGGAGCACAACGCCCGGCGGGGCGAGTTCAAGACCGTACACGGCACGGTGCAGACCCCCGCGTTCCAGAATGTTGCCACCGCCGGCGCCATCAAGGGCGGCCTGTCTGCCCATGACCTGAAGGACATCGGTGCGCAGGTCATGCTCTGCAACACCTACCATCTGCATCTGCGTCCCGGCGACAAGCTGGTGGCAGAGATGGGCGGTCTGCACAAGTTTACCCGCTGGAACGGCCCCATCCTCACCGACAGCGGCGGATTTCAGGTGTTCAGCCTCGCAAAGCTGCGCAAGATCACCGAGGAAGGCGTGACCTTTGCCTCTCACCTCGACGGCCACCGCATCTTCATGGGTCCCGAGGAAAGTATGCAGATCCAGGCAAACCTCGGTTCCACCATCGCCATGGCCTTTGATGAGTGCGTCGAGAACCCCGCCCAGCACGATTACTCCAAAGCCAGCTGCGAGCGCACCACCCGCTGGCTCAAGCGCTGCAAGGATGAGATGGCCCGCCTGAAGCATGAAGGCATCTCCGTCAACCCCGCCCAGCTGCTCTTCGGCATCAATCAGGGCTGCACCTTCGCCGACCTGCGCGTGGAGCACATGAAGCAGATCGCTGACCTGGACCTGGACGGCTACGCCATCGGCGGCCTCGCTGTGGGTGAGCCCACTGAGGTGATGTACGAGATGATCAGCGCGGTCGAACCCTATATGCCCAAGGATAAGATCCGTTACCTGATGGGCGTCGGCACTCCCGGCAACATCATCGAGGCCGTCTCCCGCGGCGTGGACCTCTTCGATTGCGTCATGCCCAGCCGCAATGCCCGCCACGGCCACCTGAACACCTGGGGAGGCATCATCAACATCAAGAACGCCAAGTACGAGCGCGACGAGCGCCCCATCGACCCCGCCTGCGGCTGCCCGGCCTGCCGGAACTACTCCCGCGCCTATATCCGCCACCTGTTCAAGGCAGAGGAACTGCTGGGTATGCGTCTGGCCGTCATGCACAACCTCTGGTTCTACAATCACCTGATGGAGCGCATCCGTGATGAGCTGGATGCAGGCACCTTTACCGCCTTCCATGACCGCTATGTCAAGCTGCTCGACACACGAATTTAAGATTTAGCCTTGAAACATGCCGGATAAGCGCGTATAATAAGGTCATATGAATTTGAGAGGAGATTTTGCCCCATGCAATTTCTGACTACGACCGAAAGCTACATCAGCCTTTTCTTTACTCTGGCTCTGATGCTGGTGATGCTCTACTTCATGATCTACCGTCCCCAGAAGAAGCAGGAGAAGAAGGACGCTGCAATGCGCTCTTCTCTGGAGATCGGCGATCAGGTCACCACCATCGGCGGCGTCATCGGCCGTGTGGTCGCCATCAAGGACGACACCTTCGTGCTGGAAACTGGCGCTGACCGTGTGAAGATCCGCTTCACCAAGAACGCCATCAGCTCTGTCGAGAAGCTGAACATGGACAACGCCCCCAAGAAGTAATAATTTTCCGGATTCGTGCTTTGAACGCGCTTCCCTGCATACAGTAGGTGCAGGGAGGCGCGTTTTTATGTCTGATACCAAGAAATTTCCGGCGATCGGGCTGCTGGTCGTTTTCGGAGTGGGCAGTGCGGCAGCAGCCGTGAGCCTGGCAGGGTTCGGCTGGCTGATGGTCAAACAGGGCCTGACGCAGGAGGCCGCTGCTCCGCTGGCCACGGCGGCAGTCTGTCTCGGCAGCTTTCTCAGCGGTCTGCTGATGGCCATTCTGCAAAAGGGCAAAGGACTCGTCTGGGGCGCAGCGGAAGGAGCGCTCTTTGCGGGCCTGCTTTTTATTCTGGGTACACTGTACCAGAGTGAGTGGGAAACGATGCAGTTCGTCCGGGCAGGGCTTGTCCTGCTGATGGGGGTTCTGGGCGGGGTCCTCGGAATGCTGCGCGCGGAGCGAAAGCGGCGCTGAATGCTCAGTCCACGCTACAGCGGCCATACACAACAAAAGCAGGAGGGAAAAAGCACGATGTGGGTCTATCAGGAAACGAAAACAAATGCAGCGGCGCTTGTGCCGACGCTGCCGGAAGATACAGCGGGCGAGTCTCTGGCAGAAAAAGAATCCATGACGCCTGCTTCCGGGCAGCTGACGGAAATGCCGCCTCAGAAAGCTCCCCGGCGGAAGCCCTTCCAGGCCAGCCGGGACTGCATCCTGCTGGCGGCGGCCTATCTCTTCGGTACGCTGATGGCGGGCGTCCTGCAGGCGCTGTGCGACGCTGAAGAGATGGAAACGCTGGCCTATTATCTGGACTGCTGGCGCGGAGTGTTCGCGGCGTCCAGTGCCGCGCAGGCGGTGGGACTGTTCGGGGCAGAGCTGGCTGTCGTCCTCGGAGCGGCGGCAGTGTTCCTCCTGCTGGGGCTTTCGGCAGTGGGGCCGCTGCCCATCTTTCTGTTTGCGATGTTATACGGGACAGGCTCCGGCCTGCTCTCGGCGCAGCTTCTGAATAGCCTCGGGGCAAAACAGCTCGTTCTCTTTTTGCTCACCGCCAGCCTGCCGACCGCGCTGGCGGCAGGTGCGCTCTGTTTGTTCGGTGCCTCGGCTCTGCAGGTCAGCAGCCGCATCCACGCCTTCTCTTTCGGCAGAGGGGATAAGGGAAGCCATCCGGCAGGAGCACGGCTCCTGGTGGGGCAATTCGCCTTACTGGCGGTCTGTCTCTGCCCGCTCTGCGGTGCGGCCACCGGCCTTGTATGTCTTGCAAATCGTCTGATGCAGGCCGGATAAGCGCCCGGCTTTCTTGCGGCCTTGGGTCGGATGTGGTATGATAAAGAAAATGATTTTCATGAAATGAAAACAGGGAGTCCAGAATGAAAGAACCGAAGCTGAAAACCGTATACGTCTGCTCCAACTGCGGAGAGACAAGCCCCCGCTGGATGGGCCGCTGCCCCAGCTGCGGCAGTTGGAACACCATGAATGAGGATGTGGTCGCCGAAGCGCCCAAGGCCGGGCTTTCCGGCGGCAAAGCCGCTGCGCCTGTCCGGCAGGAGGGCGTCACATCGCTGACGGCAAGGCGTCTGGCTGACATCAGCACGACCGAGGAAAAGAGCCGCATCCTGACGGGCATTTCCGAGCTTGACCGCGTATTGGGCGGCGGCATCGTGTTGGGCGGCGTCGTACTGCTGAGCGGTGAGCCGGGCGTGGGCAAATCTACGATGCTGTTGCAGCTCTGCGGTGCCATCTCCAACCAGCACACGGTGCTGTATATCACGGGCGAAGAGTCCGTCCGTCAGGTCAAGCTGCGTGCGGCCCGCCTGAAAGTCCCGCAGGATAACATCTATCTGGCGGCAGAAAACGACGTAGACGAGATCTGCGGCCTCATCGAGAAAGAAAAGCCGGAACTGGTCGTCATCGACTCCATCCAGACCATGCGGTGTATGGACATCTCGTCTTCGTCCGGCACGGTCAGTCAGGTGAAAGAGAGTGCGGCCCGCCTGCTGGCCGTCGCCAAAAAGCAGGAGATCCCGATGTTTATCGTGGGCCATGTCAACAAGGACGGTGCTATCGCAGGCCCGAAGGTCATGGAGCACATCGTGGATACGGTTCTTTACTTTGAGGGAGACAAAATGCTGCCATACCGCATCCTGCGGGCGGCTAAGAACCGCTATGGCTCCACCAACGAGCTTGGTATGTTTGATATGACAGGGCAGGGCCTTGAGGAAATCGAAAATCCGTCCCAGATGCTTCTGGAAGGCCGTCCGCTGGGCGTTTCCGGGAACTGCGTCGCCTGTACTATGGAAGGCAGCCGCCCCATTCTCAGCGAGATACAGGCCCTTGCGACCAAGACGAATTTCCCGGCACCCCGGCGGGCTTGCAGCGGTTACGACTACAACCGCATGAACCTGCTCATCGCCGTGCTGGAAAAGCGTGCAGGTTATTTCTTCGGCAATCTGGACGTGTATATCAACATCGTCAGCGGCATCACCCTGCGGGATACCGCCTGCGACCTTGCCGTCTGTCTGAGCATGGTGTCTTCGCTTCTGGACTGCCCCGTGAGCGATAAGCTCATCGCCATTGGTGAAGTCGGCCTTGGCGGCGAGGTGCGCAGTGTACCGAATCTGGAGCAGCGTCTGCGGGAAGCGGAACGTATCGGCTTTGAGCGTGCCGTCGTACCCAAGCACAGCCTTGCACATCTGAGCGCCGCCGATTATCCCGGCATGAAGCTTGTCGGTGCCGCCTATATCTCGGACGCCATCCATGCCCTGAAATCCGACCGTCTGTGACCATAAAAAGAGGAAACCATGTCGATTTATCTGGACGAGAAAAATCCCGAAAAACATAAGCCTTTTGATGATGCTTCGCCGGACATCGTCGCGTATGTGCGCTATCTGGAAGTCATCGCAGGCAAAAGCCCTAATACGGCCTTCAGCTATTACTGCGACCTGCGCAATTTCAGCCGCTTTATGAAGCGCCGGCGCGGCCTTGTGACCGACGATACCGAGATAAAGGACATCGACCCCAAGGGGCTCGATACGGCTTTCTGGGGCAGTGTGACCAAGGAAGACGTTTATGAGTATCTGTACTTTCTGAACAGCGAGTGCGGCAACAAAAAGTCTTCGACGGCCCGGCGGCTGGCCAGTCTCCACGGCTTTTATGATTATCTGGTCAATCAGGTAGATTTGCTCAAAGAGAACCCGACGGCATCCATCAAGCCGCCCAAGCAGGATAAAGTCCTTCCCAAGTACCTGACGGCAGAGCAATCCATGGACCTTCTGGAAAGCACCCAGACCCAGAGCGATTTCCCGGAGCGGGATTACTGCATGGTGGTGCTGTTTTTGAACTGCGGGATGCGTCTTTCGGAGCTTGTCGGCATGGACCTCGGCGACATCGACATGGAACAGCGGCAGATCCGTTTGTTCGGCAAAGGCCATAAAGAGCGGATGGTCTACCTGAATGATGCCTGCATGGAGGCATTGCAGATCTATCTGAACAAGCGCAACACGATGGAGGGTCTAAACCCCAAAGAGAGAGCGGTCTTTATCACCCGGCGGCGCAAGGAGCGAATCTCAAACCGCAGGGTAGAGCAGCTGGTCACCGGCGCCATGAAAGCAGCGGGTCTGCGCGGTTTTTCCACCCATAAGCTCCGCCATACTGCCGCGACGCTGATGTATCAGACTGGCAACGTGGATATTCTGACCCTCAAACAGCTTTTGGGCCACAGCAGCGTCGGCACGACACAAATTTATACACACCTGCAGGAATTTCAGGTGCGTGCAGCGATTGAGCAGAATCCGCTGGGTGAAGTTAAGAAGGCAAGCTTGGATACAACGCCAAAGGAGACAGGGGAGAGCAAGGGGGAATTTGCCGATCCTTCATCGGATGAGCCTGAAAATGATGCACCGGACGGCCCGATGGAAGCCTTTGAGGGTGCCGCACAGGAAGGTTTCCGGGTGGATGTGTCGAGCCTTGCCGATACGAATGAGCCCGAATGAACCCACACGATTTTTCAAAGGTTATTCGGTGTGGATGCTTCGATTTTAAGGACATTCCAGAGGTTCTGAGACTTTACGAGAAAAATCAGAAGCTTCAGCTGGGATATATTGATGGAAACAAGCAATACGAGCATTTCTGGTGTAAGAACTGATTTATTGACACCGGAATCAGATACCAGTACATGCACAATGATCGTGATGGAGCGCAGACTGAACGCTCTTGAAAAATATGAGCGGCTGGAATCAAAAAGTGATGGCTATTGAAGTCAGAAAAGTTTTTACAGACAACAGCGGGACGATTGTAAAACAAAAAAGCAGACCAAACATACAAAGCAATGCATTCAAATAACACAACTGTACAAAACCCGAAAAAACGGCCCAGCCAGCCCAAAAGGCTCAGGAGCCGCCGGAAAGGCCCGAAACCCGAAAAAGAGGGCTTTTTCACTCCCCTATATTTCGTATAACCTGCATTATACGAAATATTATAAAAATCAAAAACAGAGGCCCCCTTCTCCTGCGTTCCGTCATCGGTGCAGGTTTTGGGAGCCTCTGCTGTTCTTTTATATCATTTCGTTTGGGCCGTGTGGATCGCCTGCCAAGCAGGCATCATAAAATACAGCTGGACAAGACCGCTTTCATGCGAGCGTCCATTGCATCAGACTTTACAGTGGTGTATCCAGCGGCTGTGTTCCGAAGTACGCGCAGATCGCTTCATAGTAAACGCGCGCCACTGCCTTACAGCCTTCTTCGCTGCCAAACTGTGCAACGTCCTCTTCGCTGGTCACAAAGCACTGTTCTGCCAGAACCGCCGGACAGTTTACATCTTCCAACAAGGTAAAGCTTCGCTCGTCCCTTACTTCGGTATGGGTACTCTCTACAAGCTGCTTTACCTCGCCCTGATAATAAATGTACCGGATGCCGCCGTGGCCGCGAAGCTTTGCGCCTGCGGCCTGCATTCCCTGCGCCAGCTGCTGCGCGAAGTAATAGCTCTCCTGATGCCATGTACGGCCCGGAACGGACGGATAACACTCAAAGCCTGCTGCGGCAGAACCCTCCGGCGCGGAGTTGCCGTGGATGGACAGCAGCAGCTGCGGGCTCTGGGCATTGATGGCTTCCGCCCGCTCGCTGGGCTTTGCGGTGGCATCATAGCTTTCGCGGGAACGCAGCGGGATGTAATTAGGGTCGGCCTCCAGCAGCGCAAGCAGAGCCTCGGAGGTCTGGGCCGTCATCTCTTTTTCTTCGACGACTCCCCTTGCGCCCGGGTCGCTTCCGCCGTGGCCGGCATCAATGCAGACCCGGTAGGGCGGGTCGCCCACCACAGGCCGGAAAGGCTCTTCCCCGCTCTCATTTCGCCCGAAGCCGAACAGCGCTGCTTTCCAAAGGAAAAATGCTGCACTGAAGCAGACGACGCACACCAAAAGGCCGATGACCGTCGCAGTGGACGGGCCGCACTGTTTTCTCCGGCGTGAGTGTCTTGGATTTGAACGTCCTGCCATCGGCTTACTTCAGCTCGACGACGGTCACGCCGCTCTCGCCCTCGCCGTAACGGCCCAGACGGAAGCTCTTGACCATTCGGTTTCCCCGCAGATGCTTATGGATGGCCGTGCGCAGTGCGCCGGTACCATTGCCGTGGATGAGATATACCACAGTCTGGCCGTTCAAAATCGCACGGTCGATGAAGGAATCCACCTCCGGCAGCGCCTCGTCTACGGTAAGACCCAGCAGGTTGCATTCCATCTTTGCCGTGCGCTGTACGCGCTCTACCCTGCCATTGGGCCGGTTAGCATCGCCGGTCAGGCGGGAGTAACGCTGCTGTGCCTTGGTCTGAGGCTTCGTCTCCTTGACCAGCTTTTCCGGCTGCTTGAGGCCCTTGAGCGGCACTTTCGTCTTGATGATGCCGGCACGCACCAGCACATCGCCGTTTTTATCCGGCAGCGAGAGCACGGTAGCCAGCTGGTTCAGCTCTGCGATGCAGACCTCCTGCCCTACCTTGACTTCCTTCAGCGGAACAAACTCCTTGACCGGGTTGTGTACCACTTCGGTCCCCATAAAGAGCTTTTCGGACTCTTTCTTGGCGATCTCACGGGCGCGCTGGGCCTTCTGCTGGGTGCTCATCCGCTCGTCTTTCTGGAGCTGGCGCAGCTCATCCGTCAGAGCGTAGGCCTTGCTCTCGACCTCCTGCGCCAGTGCGCGGGCCTTGGCGCGGGCAGCTTCCAGCTCATTCTCGCCCTGCTGGATAAGCTCATCGCGCTTCTGACGGGCTGCATCCAGCTGGTGGGCAGCCTCGTTTTTCAGGCCTTCCACCTCATCCTGGCTGGCCTTGAGCTGGAGCTTCAAATCATCCAGCTGGCCCAGAACGGCGTCCAGACGCTTGTCTTCTGCGGACAGATGCTGCTGTGCCGCCTCAATGACCCGCTCCGGGATGCCAAGCTTTTCGCTGATAAGGAAAGCGTTGGACTTGCCCGGAACGCCGACGCTGAGCTTATAGGTGGGGCGCAGCGTCTCCAAATCGAACTCGCAGCTGGCGTTGACGACGCCCTTTGTCTCGAGGGCGAACACCTTCAATTCTGCATAGTGCGTTGTGGCCATCAGGAGCACACCGCGGCGGCGCAGCTCTTCGATGATGGCAACAGCCAGTGCCGCACCCTCCGCCGGGTCGGTACCGGCGCCAAGCTCGTCCAGAAGCACCAACGTGTGGGGCATGGCAAGCTCAAGGATGCCGGTGATCTTCTTCATATGACCGGAGAAGGTGGACAGGCTCTGCTCGATGCTCTGCTCATCGCCGATGTCCACGAGGAATTCGTCGAAGACACAGATCTCACTGCGCTCATCCGCCGGGATGAGGAAGCCGCACTGTGCCATCGCGCAAAGCAGGCCGGCCGTTTTCAGAGTGACGGTCTTACCGCCGGTGTTGGGGCCGGTGATGATGAGCGAATCATATTCCCTGCCCAGCGAAATATCGACAGGAACGCACTTCTTTGCGTCGATGAGCGGATGACGCGCCCGGATGAGCGAGAACGACGTATCCGTCCGGACAGTGGGTTTGAACGCCTTCATATCCAGTGCAAGGCGGGCTTTTGCAAGCAGGACGTCGATTTCCAGCATGGCCTTATAGCTGTACTGGAACTGCGGCTCAATGGCTGCGACCTGACCGGTAAATGCTACCAGGATACGCTCGATCTCCTGGGCTTCCTGTGCGCGGTACTGAAGGATGCGTGCATTTGCCTCCACAACAGCCTGAGGCTCGACGAAGACGGTTGCACCGGTAGATGAGACGTCATGGATGATACCGCTCACCTCACCGCGATACTCGCTTTTGACAGGAACGACATACCGGCCATTTCGGATGGAGACGACGCTCTCCTGTAAGTACTTGGAGGTGTCCATATTCCGGACCATGCTTTCCAGACGGTCGCGGATGCTGTTTTCAGTCGCACGAATCTTCTTGCGCAGGTCGTTCAGGGTGTGCGATGCCGTATCTGCCATTGCATCCGGTGCAAGGATGGCACTCGAAATTTGCTGCTCAAGGCCCGGCTGAGGAGCCAGCGCATAGAATAAGTCGTCCGTCGGAAGTGCATCGTGTTCCGAAGAGCCATACCAGCTGACGAGGTTCTGAAAGTTGCGAAGCGCACCGGCCACCATCAGCAGTTCACCCATTGAGAGGACACCGCCCTTGACGGCGCGGGCGGCCAGCTGACTGACGCCCTCTACTCCACCGAAGCGGGGCGAGCCGTTCTTGATGAGCAGTGAATTGATGGCATCGGTCTGTTCCAGCGCATACCGCACTTCATCGGGGTCGCACTGAGGCTCGATGGCAAGGAGCTTTTCGCGGGACTCTTTGCACACGCAGCCCTCCGCCGCCCGGGCAATGATCTTGTCCAGTTCCAGCGTTTTCAAATAACTTGTTTCCATAGTAATTCCTTATATCAAATCGATTTCAAATGGTTATGGCAAGACGGATCTCAAAAAGGCGTAGCTTTTCAACGGCTTGTCCAGATGGGTCAGCGCATATTGCTCTGCTGCTGTAGAGAGCTTTGCCAGACTGCCGACGGAAATACGGAAGCCGAATATCTTTTTATCTTCTACCAGACAGATATGCCGCAGCGCAAACAGCGCCCCGGCGTCCAGATTGCACTTCTTCCCCGCCTTTTGGGCGCAGGATTCGCAGAGCAGACAGCCCTCCGCCGGGTCGAGATAAAAGGCCGGGCCGTCGTAGGTGCCGCAGTCACGGCAGTAGACCAGCTGCGGCAGAAATCCGCACTCACTCATGGTGCGCAGCTCAAATACAGCCTTGATGACCCGGAGATCGGCCTTTTTCTCGCTTATCATGTAAAAGCAATTCAGGAGAAGCCTCAGTTCTTTTTCCGCTTCGTCTCCTGTGGGCGAAAGCGCCGAGGCCATTTCCGCCATATACATGGCAAGGCTCATCCCTTCGATGGAGGACGAGATGCCGTGGAAGACGTTTTTGACATCCGCCTCTCGCACTGTATACATATTCCGTCCGGGGACAAGCACGAACTCCGAGTAACAAAAAAGCCCGCAGGCGCTGAACAGTTTGCTTTTCAGCCGCAGGCTGCTCTGCGCAGAGGCCGAGATGACTCCCAGCCCCGGCGTCAGAAGCGTGATGATCCGGTCTGATTCTTTATACCGGGTCTCTTTCAGGACAAGGCCCGGGGTCACAATGGTATCCATCTGTTTTTTCTCCTGCCGGGGCGGTGAGCCGCTGCTGAGCGAGCTGCCGCCTGTAGTCCAGATAACACAGAATATCACCGGTGCAGGCAAACGTCTGCCAGCTGAGTTCCACATCCATCGGACAACGCTCCCTTCTTTAAGGTATAGTGTCACCTCCATGGTACTGCGCTATCCCCGGGAAATCTGTCCTGTTATGAGGCTCAGCGGTTGGGCTGCTGCTTGAAGCCGAAATTGTTGAGCATGAACTCGTTATCGCGCCAGTCGGCTTTGACCTTTACCCAGCACTGTAAGTTGACGCGGCAGCCGAGAAACTCTTCGCAGTCGGTGCGGGCTGCACTGGCGATCTTCTTCAGCATCGCGCCGCCCTTGCCGATGACCATGCCCTTGTGACTCTCCCGCTCACAGTAGATGTTCACGTCGATGTCCACGAGGTCGGTGCCGGGGCGCTCCTTGAAGCGCTCGACCACGACCGCAATGCCGTGCGGGATCTCGTCCCGCATATAAAGCAGAGCCTTTTCACGGATAACTTCCGCTACAAGCTCCTTCTCAGGCATATCGGTGTAGGCATCATCGTCAAAATAATGCGGGCCTTCCACGGCATAGCGGCTCAGGGCATCGAACAGTTCCTCACAGTGGTCATTATCGCGGACACTGACGGTATAGACATCATCAAAAACGCCCAGCGCTTTCAGCTCCGCCTTGCGGGCCTCGAGGTCCGCCGGGTCTTTGACGAGGTCGGTCTTGTTGATGACCGCGATGGCCGGGCCGCCCTTTTTCAGAGCCTCGACCAGAACCATCTCCGATTCATTCAGCGCGCCGTAGGGCTCGAACAGCATCATGGACACATCGACGTCAGCAATGGAGTCGCTGGCCGTCTTGTCCATCCGCTTGCCCAGCTTATTGTGGGGCTTATGCACGCCGGGAGTGTCCAGCAGAACGTACTGCAGAGGCCCCCGGGTGATGACGCCAGTAATACGGGTACGGGTGGTCTGGGGCTTGGAGGTGACGATAGCCACCTTCTCCCCCACCAGCAGATTCGTCAGGCTGGACTTGCCCACGTTCGGGCGGCCAATGACCGCCACGAACACAGAGGATGTATCATAATGGCCCTGGATCGGTGTTTCGTTTTTCAAAATAGAACTCCTGTCTTTTTATTCCGTGTAGCTCACCGTGCGGGGCAGACCCAGCTGGATGAGGACAGCTTCTTCCTTCTCACGCATCCGCATGGCTTCCAGACCGCCGTTCTCGTGGTCATAGCCCAGCAGATGGAGCATGGAGTGGACCGTCAGGAAAGCGACTTCTCTCTGCAGCGGATGGCCGTAGAGAGTCGCCTGCTCCTGTGCGCGCTCCATGCTGATAACGATGTCGCCCAGCATCTTGCAGCCGTTGTTCTCGTCCACGTCATAGACACCGTTCTCCCCCAGAGGGAAACTCAAAACATCCGTGGGCATCGGCTTGTTGCGGTACTGGTTGTTCAGCTCAGCAATGGCTGCGTTGTCCACGAAGGTCACGCTGATCTCCGCCGGGTCGTCAAAATGCTCATATTCCAGCACAGCGTTGCAGGCGCGGCGGATGAGGATGCGAAGGCCCGAGGGGACCTTGATTGCTTTCTGCGAGTTGGTGATCAAAACTTTATTGGACATAAATCGTCCGCTCCTTTCGTTTCTACATTCTATTGAGCGAATGCCCCCGGTTTCTGCGGTATGCCGCCGGGGTTGTTTTTTCATAGGGTTCAGTGCTTAGCCGGGTGGGCAGCGGCCTCGTAGGCTTTGATGATCTCCTGCACCAGACGGTGACGCACCACGTCTTTTTCGGTGAAGTAGCACTGCGCGATGCCGTTCACGCCTTTGAGGACCTGAAGTGCATCCACAAGGCCGCTGCGGGTGCGGTCGGGCAGGTCGATCTGAGTGACGTCGCCGGTAACGACCACTTTCGAGCCGACGCCCATGCGGGTGAGGAACATCTTCATCTGCTCCGGAGTGGTGTTCTGCGCTTCGTCAAGGATGATGAAGGAATCGTCCAGCGTCCGGCCGCGCATATAGGCCAGCGGTGCAACCTCGATGATCTGCTTTTCCACCAGACGCTCATAGGTCTCTGCGCCCAGCATATCGAACAGGCCGTCGTACAAAGGCCGCAGATAGGGGTCTACCTTCTGCTGCAGGTCACCCGGCAGAAAGCCCAGCTTCTCGCCTGCCTCCACCGCCGGGCGGGTCAGCACGATGCGGGAGACATCTTTGGCCTTGAACGCCTTGACGGCCATTGCCACAGCAAGGTAGGTCTTGCCGGTGCCCGCCGGGCCGACGCCAAAGGTGATGGCGTTGTTCCGGATGGAGTTGAGGTACTCTTTCTGGCCCAGGGTCTTGGGACGGATGGGCCGGCCTTTGACCGTCACAGTCACGAAGTCTTCGGTCAGCTCCCGGACGCGCTTTTCCTCACCGTCATGCGCAAGGCTCAGGCAGTAGCGCACCGTCTGGTCTTCCAGCGGTGTATGGTTCTCGATAAGGAGAAGCATCCCCTCCACAGCACGGGCCGCAGCTGCAACATTGGCCGATTCGCCCGAAATGCGCAGCATCGTACCGCGGCACACCGCCGTCACCGAAAATTCTTTCTCCAGCATACGGATGTTCCGGTCACAGTTCCCGAATACGGCGGCTGCGATCTCTACGCTGTCTAATTCAATGCTCTTTTCTGCCATGCGGCTCCTCCTGAATGTCACTAGATTCTGCTTCTATTGTACCACCAAAACAGCGCGAAGAAAACTGTGAAAATTGCACAAAATTTTTCAACCGCATATGGCGGTTTGGCAGAGCACCGGTCTCCAAAACCGGCTGTCGCAGGTTCGAGTCCTGCATACGGTGCCATCGCGGCGGGCAACGCGTACTCTGCCCGGAATCCATAAGGACATCTCGGTCACGCTGGGCATCTACTTCGCCCTCGACAAATTTGCGCCACCTCTTGAGCCACCTTTTTTCAAAACTTTCCGGGAAATTAGGGTAATTACCGCCCACATTTCCCTCGAAAGGCATTTTTCAAGCCAAACAAAAATCCCAGAAAAGCCAGGAGCGAAGCCACTTTTCGGGGATTTTTGTTATTTTATATTCTGTTACTCCTGCATATAAGCCAGTGCCTTATCGAACAGCGGCAGATATTGGCTTTCGATACGGTCAAAAATCGCTCTTGCAGTTGCCTCATCATAAACATGACTGGTCAAATTGCGGTCGTTCAGCAGCTCCAGCCACACTTTCGAATCCTCTATCATGCCGAAAGCAAAAGCCTGCTTGATGACCTCTTTCGGGCTGTTGATATTGGTATATCCCTGGTCGAGCAGATATTCCCTCATGGTTTTCCATGCAAGTTCCGTGCAAAACTCAAAGCGCTGGATGGCACCATCCCGCACAGAATCCAGCGGGTATTTCTTATAATCATCCAATGCCTCACGCAGCCGCTTCACAGCTTCCTTAAGATAGTTATATTTTTCATGCAGCTTATCCATCAGCTCTACACCATCCTTTTCAATGTTTGCAACAAAGGCGGGATTCATCCCGTCCTGCATATGGACAATATCAAATTTCAGCAGCGTGGGCAGGTCTTCGCATTCCATCCAAAATTCTGCTCGGTTGTCTGGCGGCATCCCGTACACGGCCAGATCCATGTCGCTGTTGGGGCGGTTGTCCCCTCTGGCCCGTGAGCCAAACAGCACGAGCCGCTTTGCCCCGAATCGCCGGGCCAGTGCAGCCAGCCGCAAATACAATTCATCCATATTCCCTGCTCCTTTTATACCTGATATGGTCCAGCTGATAATGCAAGCTTTAATTACTGAAGTCCTGAGGCTCATTTGAATTGCGGTGAGAAGGCAATCATTCTACTTTAGAGGGAGCCTTTTGGGAAACTGCCTCTTTTTTACGTTGTCAGCTTTTCTGCTATACGCTCGAGTAGTTCCCAGTCCTTCGGCTCTAAGTCGGCCAACATAACAACCAATCGCTTACGAAATTCTTTGTCGTCATTACGTGCAATCTCTGCAGCAAAGTCCATAATTTTATCGCTGGCGGCAGTTGGCGCTGCGAACATTTCACCTTCTCCGGTGCGCAGCCATGATTCATTGACGCCAAATTCGCGGCAGATGTCACTAATTGTACGTTCACTGGGAGATTTAGCACCAGAACAAAGTTCGGATGCAAACGGCTGTGAAATGTGCAACCTGTTTGCAAAGTCGATTCTTTTTAATCCAAGCTCTTCAAGAATTTTTTTAATACGTTCGTTCATCGGTTTTCGCCCCCCTTACAATCTGCATTGTATCACGCAGGTAAAGCCATGTCAACAAAAGAGTATAGCTCGGCTATGATTTTGTTCTTATCGATGCCACTTGGCTATTCCGTAGTTACCTACAGATAAAGCCAAACAAAAATCCCCGAAAAGTCAGGCGCGAAGCCACTTTTCGGGGATTTTACTTTGGAGCTACTGATCCGATTCGAACGGACGACCTGCTCATTACGAGCTATAAAAGGGACTTTTAACGTGTTGTGTCGTGTTGTTTCATTGTCAAATAAATTGCGTGATGCAATCATTTTATTTGTCTGATGCTGTATCGTGCAATCTCGTTAATTACTTCGATTTTTCGAAGATGTTGCGGTTTTTGTTGCGGTCAAGTTGCGGTTTTTAAGCATCCTGTTTATAGGATGAATATGAGTCATCAAGAGACGCAACGAAGCAGCATTAAATTCAAGCCTTTCTCTTTTCTGGCTGCTTCAAGGCTTCTCTTACGGTCTGACCGACCCGGCGGATGCTATCCTCATTGGCATGAGCGTACATCCGTAGCGTGGTGCTGCTGTCAGAGTGTCCCAGCCGTGCGGCGACGCTTACCACGTCGGCACCGTTGGTGATGGCAAGGCTGGCGGACGTGTGGCGCAGCTTGTGCGGGTGGAAGTGCTCTATCCCATACCGTTTGCCAAATCGCTGGAAGTAACGAGTTGGAGTGTCTGGGTGCATAGGCTCCGGGCTGTCGTCCTGCGTAAACACCCAGCGCACCGTTACCAGCTGACTCCGCCGCAGCTCCTGCAAAAGCGCGGCCACGTCAGACGAGATGTCTACAACGCGGGTCTTGCCGTTTTTGGGCAGGGTCTCGTACACGCCCCGCTCGGAGGTGTACTGTAGATTCCTCTCGATGGTGATCGTGTTGGTATCAAAATCCACCGACTGCCATTGCAGCCCGCAGGCCTCGCCCCGGCGGCAGCCCGTATCGATAAGCAACAGGATAAACGCCCGCCACTTGAGCGGCTCACCATCCAGACAGCGCAGAATATACCGCGTCTCCTCCGCGGTAAAAGCCTTGTGCTCTGTAGGAAGGGCTGCATCCTTCGACTTCCGGGGGCGCGGAACCTTGTCCATTGGATTCCGGTCTATCGTATCATCCAGCAAGGCAGCCTTAAACAGGTTATGTAGTACAGCATACACCTTTGTCACGCTGGCGAAGGCAAGCTCCTCTGACAGACTGGAAAGTAACGCCTTTATCATGGCCGGGGTGATCTCCGGCAGCAGCACATGGCCCAGAGCCGGAAAGACATGCTGCTCCAACAGCTGGGTATAACTGGCCCGGGTCTTTTCCGCCAGCGTGGCGGCTTTCTCAGGCAGATAGACAGCTTCGGCATATTGCCGGAAGGTTTTGATTTTGGCCGCCTCTACGGCTTCCGCAGCGGCCTTTTGCGCAGTCTCTTCACGGGTCAGCACTTCCCCATCCGCCAACTGCTGCTCCAATTCAGCGGCGAATTTCTGTAGCTCCCGCTGAATGGTGCGCTTGCTCCATGTCGGCTCTGGGTGGAAGGTGCGCCAGACACGCCGCCCTCGCCCATTGCTGGCCTGCACCTCGTAGATGCGGTTTCCGTTTTTGTCAAGTTTCTCCTTGAAACTCGCCATAAAAATACACCTCCATATGGGTACACTTTGACAAGCCCGTCCAAAAGAGGTATAATCGCATTGCTTGAGTGTGCGATGACCCCGCAAGGGCGAGCCGCTTATCTTACTCCCTCGGTGTTCCAGCACCGGGGGAGTTTTTTATTTACTTGACTTTTGAGGAATCCCGGCAACTCATGTTTAGTGGTTGTTTCCTTTTTGGAAACGACCACTAAACTATTGCAATAGTTTTTCGTCATGTCGGGTGGTGTGTTTTTCACCCCACCCAGTGCGTCCAGCCCACGGCACGGCCCTCGATCCGTACCTCTTCCAACTGGGGGCCGGTGTAAACCATAGGGGCATAGGCCGGATTTGCGGGCATCAGGGTCAGCGTGCCGCCGCTGTAATACACCCGCTTGAGGGTGGCCTCCTCGCCAATGCGCACCGCAGCGATCTGGCCGTTCTCCACCTCCGGCTGTATACGGATATACACCACATCTTTATCGTGGATACCGGCATCCACCATGCTGTCCCCGTGGCAGGTGAGCGAGAAGTCGCACCGGATATTCTCCGGCACGTCCACCATTTTTTCAATGTTCTGCTCTGCTGTAATGGGGTCGCCGCATGCAATGCTGCCGATCAGGGGGATCTTCTTCATCTTCGGCATCGGCTCAAAGCCCGGCGGGATGGGGGTGGGAGGGGCAGACGGATCTGCTGGTTGCGCATCATCGACAATTACACTTTTGGCAATACCGAAGTATGTTGCCATCTTTTCAACTGCCCCCATGCGAGGCACTTTGATTCCAAGCTCCCAAGTGGACACCGCCTTGTCACTGACCCCTGCAATCTTACCTAGTTCAGTCTGTGACAATCCGTGTTCCAGTCGGATTCTTTTAATATTTTCGGCGATGCTCATTTGAATCACTCCTTATATGTAAAGATTACACCAAAAGTAGATTACTGTCAACATCAATTCTAAAAAAGTCTACTTTAAGTTCTTGACATTCTACCAAAAGTGGAGTATAGTATTCTCAGACCCAAACGAAAGGAGGTGAAAATTTGGGATTCACCGTTAAACAAGCTCGTCAGTACGCCGGTTTCACGCAGCGTGAAATGGCAGAAAAGCTCGGTGTTTCGCGCGACACATACCGTAAAATCGAGCAGTCGCCCGAAGATGCAACCGTTGCCACCGCGAAAAGAATCAGTGAGGTCGTCGGGATCCCCATCGACCAAATTTTTTTCGCCGACGCGTCTACTTAAAGTAGAGTATCATTTTAAAGGAGGTGAAATACATGGACAGTAACAAAAAGCCAAGTTGGAAAGAACGGCTTTCCAACTGGACTCCGACAACATGGGATGTTCAACTTGTTCAGTTGATTTCCGTATTTCTGAGCGGCATCGCAATGGGCATTAGTTTAACACTGCTATTGCAATCGTTACGATGATCGCCAAGGCGTTCAGAGCTAACGCAGCCAGAGAAACATAAAACGCCTTTTTAGTTTCCCTCGCCTGCTCTTTCTGGTTAGCCTCATACTGAACCAGAAGCTCCCGCAGAGTTTTCTCCGTGTTGACCTGAGCGTGTTCCCCGATTTTCGGGTCGGCACTCCCGGCGAGCCTCGCCCCAATCCGGAGATTATCTTCCCGAACCATCTGACTTGCACGTAAAGCCATGTCACTCAAGGCTCTATCATTCAAATCCATCCACAAATCACCTCCTTTCTGCCCAAGTATACCGCAGAGAGGAACACGCCACAACCCACCTATCCAACAAGGAGGTGAAGAAGATGAAACAGCCTAATTTTCAGGAAACAAAATCCGCCAGAGTGATTCAAGTCATTGAGACTGTCTCTCTGGCGGGAGATGGCACGGACGAAAGCCCTCTGTATGAAGTTCATCAGTACTGGACTCTGGACGGCGATCTGCTGGCAAAGAATGACCCGTTCAGTCAGGATGACGTTCATTCTGCTTCTTCTCGTCAATAACGAGGATTTCCCGGTACAGTTCTTCACGCTCGTGTCGGGCAATGTACCAGTCTTTCAGAAGCAGTTCCAGTAGTCTGACCAGTTTTTGTGCTTCGCCCGGGTCAATATCGACGATCATGTTCACATCCTTTTCCATATGAGCGCCGATATTTCCTAAGCGTCTGACCCCATTGAGTACCTTATACTGGTCGGCGGGAATCTTGTCCTTGATAAGGTCGATTTCACTCGCAAGGTTTCCGGCTTTGACATTCCAGAAGTCCCGAATCATACCTTGCAGGCACCGCCGTGCCAATGTAGCCGATGCTTTTGGACTTGCATCCAGAATTGAGCAGGCTTCCACATAATCTCTTCTGATTGCTTCTGGAATATAGTCCGGCAATACCATTCCGGTATACGGTGGATAGTTGAACGAAAAAAGTCCCTTGCTGCTGGCAAGCTGTACGGAATATTCGTGACAGGATGGACAGTAGTGGTAGGTCACCGCAATGTCTGCGCTGATGCAGGAATAGTCGCACACCTTTTCGAAATCCTCTTGGTCATGCCAAAAACTTATTTTCCGTTCTTTGGTATTGTCTGACGTTTGGTAGAATGAGACACCGCAATGCGGACATTTGTATTTTTCAGACACCTTATAAACATCTCCCTTCCGCCCAAGTATACCGCAGAAGGGGGCCAGCCACAAGGAGGCACATACTCACATGAACGACTTACAGATCTTCTCCAACCCCGAGTTCGGGCAGGTGCGCACCGTCGAGATCGATGGCCAGCCGTGGCTCGTCGGTGCCGACGTTGCAACCGCACTCGGCTACAAGAATCCTCGCAAAGCGCTGGCCGACCACATCGACCCCGAGGACAAGGGTGTAACGAAACGTGACACCCCCGGCGGCGAGCAGGAGATACTCATCATCAACGAGTCCGGCCTTTACAGCCTGATCCTGAGCAGCAAGATGCCGAAGGCCAAAGCCTTCAAGCACTGGGTCACAAGCGAGGTGCTGCCCGCCCTGCGCAAGAACGGCGTGTATGAGACCGTCAAGGTCCAGCAGCACATTGAGCAGCTGGAGGCCACCAACGAGCGCTTGACCGCAGCCATTCAGGCCGTGAGCACCGCTAAGGAGCAGCTTGCGGAGGTCACTGACCTGCGCAATGACTTCATCAAGCACCGCGACGATTACAAAGCCCGCTTCATTCAGGCCAAGGCCAACTATGGCAAAATCTGTGACAGCCTCCGTCAGGCCGAGAGCCTTGTGCAGCGAGCACAGGCCGAGCTTGACAGCCGCATTGACCAGTTGAAAATCGTCGCCTTTGGCCTGCCCGCGTTTGACCAAATCATGGCCGACATCTTCACCACCGAGAAAAAGGAGTGACCACTATGAGGAAGCATACTCCTCCCGTCCCTTCTACCCCGTTCATGAATGTCCGCGATGCTGCCCGGGCCACCGGGCTTTCGGAATACTACCTGCGCAAAGAGCTCGATAAAGGCACCATTCCTCACATCAAGAGTGGCCGGTGCATCATGATCAACGTCCCCGCCCTGCTGTTGCAGCTAGGTGTGCCGCAGAAATAAAAAAGGAGGCATCCGCATGAGAATCAAATCTGGCGTCTGGTACTGGCTGGCGGTGGCCAGCGGTGCCGTCGGGATGCTGTACGCACTTGGCTTTGCAGGCAGCATCGAGGCCCTCGGTGTCATCTCCGACACCGACTTCATCACCGCGATGGTGCTGCTGTTGCTGGCGCTGTTCTTTGCCCGGCTGGGCGACCATGCCGCAGAGCGCGAGGTGCAGCGCCGCAGGTACATCGACCGCCGCCACGCCCGCAACGCCGAGCCGGAGTACCGGCAGAACCGGAGGGACGCATGAAGACCAAGCGCATGAAAAAGCTCCTGATGGGCATGGGCCTGTCCCGCAATCAGGTGAACCACATGGTCAAAGAGCAGCGGTTGAAAGGCTCTTCCAAAATCAGCAATGCAGCCTATTACTACGCTGTCAACCGCAGTCTTTCCAAGCCATGCTGGCGTGACTGGCTGCCGTATGTCAAGAGCCTTGTGCTGGAGTGAAGCACATGACGAGTAAACAAAAAGCCCGCTGGTGCTGGAACACCGGCGAGCCTGCAAAGGGATGATGGTTTGAACCCCCATCACCCCGAAGAATAACACACTTTGGAGGTTTTGACAAGAGATGAAAGGTATTCTTATCGAGCCGGGCAAAGACCCGGTCGTGACCGCCCTGCCGGACACGCTGCAAGGCATGGAAGCACTTTTGCAGTGTCCCTGCGAGCAGAAAGTTCTGCCCCGCACCCCGGCGGTGCTGGTGTATGCCATCTACGGCAAGGGCCTGAACCGTACTTATCGCGGCCAGCCAATCTATGGCACTATCCTCTGCTACGGCTGGCGAAATAACCGTTTCCAGCCCCTGAACAAAGACCTGCAGGCCGAGATGCTGGACCGCCTGAAGGACACGGAGGTGAGAGTGTGACTACCTATATCTGCAAATGCGGACGGCGAGTAAAGAAATCCACCGATGCCAGTACCACTGGCAACCGCCTATCCGGCTATGCACCCGGCCATGAGTGCTGGGGATGCCCCTACGCCATGCCATACGGAAACTATCAATGGGATGAAAGTGCTAGAACTGTCAGCCGGGAGACTCAGGGCTACGAATGCCGGATGAGTAAGACCCTCACCTATGCGTCAGAGTTCGCTGGCTCTATCAAGGATAAATGCACTTGTCGAGTGCATAGTCTGGACTTCGACTTTTTGTCTCAGGTCTCCGCATGGATCAAAGACACTTATCCAGACAGAGAGATTTTTGGCTCGTTTTCCAAAGATATTCGTGCATCGGACTATGGATCTGATGGCCGTTACTGCCTGACTATCACCTGCACCCAGAATCTGAAAGGCGTTGCCGCAAAAAGAGAGCTGCTTGATCAGTTCTTTACTCCGAATGGTAGCCGCAAGGACATGACACCGCAGCAGGAAATGGAAAAGATTCTTGCTGACATCAAAAAAGCAAAGGAGATTTTCTCATGTACACCTGCCCAGAATGCGGATGCTGCTGCGACCATGACAAGCCCTGCTGCCAGCAGTTCGGCGGCGGCAACACCGACCACCTCGGCGAGCGAGGCGGCTGCAAACGGCTTGATCCCCGCGCTGTCCCCGCAGAGCAGCGCATCGGCCCCTGTTGTTCCTGCGGAGACTTCTTTTGCATCCGCAGCTGCCCCCAGCTTTGACTTCTCCGCTCTGGGCGATTTATCCCAGCAGGCCACCGAAGCCGACCAGCAGTTTGATTTGCATTACGGCGCGGCGCAGGACGAATACCTGATCTCCTGCATCTACCTCGCCCGGATCCACGCTCTGACTGCCAAGGCAGGCCGGTATGGCGGCGGTACATGGACAAAGTGGTATGAGAGCAAGGGACTCAGTGAGGGAAGCGCCCGCACGATGGTCAAAAACGGAGACGCTTTTAATTCCGCAACAGTTGCGGAATTAAAACAGCTGCCCGAGCTGACCCGCAAAGATTTGAACCTCATCGCCCGCAGCGGGTGTGCTGGGCAGCTGGTCGAAGCCGCCGGAGACAGCCAGCGGGTGCAGGAGCTTTTAGCCCAGCTCAAGGCCGAGAAGGAGCGTGCCGACGCTGCCGAAAAGTCCGCTCAAAATGCCCACAAGGAAAACGTCTATTTCAAGGAGCTGGTGAAAAGCGCCGAAGCCCAGACCTCTAAGGACGCGAAAAAGCGGGAGGAAGCAGAAAGCCGCTATGAATCCGCTCTTGCAGACATCAACGGTTTGACTGAACAAAACGATCAGCTCAAAAGCCGGTTGGACGCCGCCGAAGCCCGGGAAGAGGAAGCATGGAAGATGCAGAGCAAGGCCGAAGCCCGTGCCAAAACCGCCGAGAGCCAGCTGGAAGCCGCCCACGCCGACATTGATGGGTTACAAGAGCAGTGCGCTCAGATGTCGCAGCGGGCAAACGACGCAGAAGAGGCCCGCATTGCCGCCCGGCTTCAGTGCCAGAAAGCCGAAGCGGAGCGCGACAAAGCTGAGGAGCGCGTCCGCGATGCCGAAGAGGCTCTGAAGCACCAGCCCATCGTAGGCATCGTCGATGAAGAAGAAGTTGACCGCCGCGCTGCAGAAAAGGCATGGGGCCTTGCAGATGCCCGGAACGCCGAACTCGCCAAGGACAACGCAGACATGAAAAAGCAGATAGCAGCTCTCAACTCCAAAATCAGCGACGCTGCACAATCTGATTTCGAGAACGCAAACAATATTGCCTTCTTCTGCCGCCGCGCATGGGACACCGGCAAGGGCAGTTACTCCCGCCTGGTCGGCGAGGACTTGGAAACGACCTTTGCCAGCTTATGTGAAACCTTGAACAGCATCCGTGAGGAAGCGGCCCGGCTCTGCCGTCAGCCGCCGGAATATGACGGAGGTGAGGAAGATGAGTAATCCGCTTGCCCGCAGAGCCCGCATCAAAGACCTTTCCAACAAGGCCGAGGGCATTTTTCAGTACGTCGGGAACGACAATGTGCTGTTCCGGCTCATCAGCACCGGCAACAAGCTCACCAGCGACGTCAACTATGCCGTGGCTCTGTTCACCGGCTTCGCCCGAAGCCATCAGCTGGGCAGTCAGGAGACCCGCCGCACAATCGACTCGATTTATCGCCGGGTTGGTGAGCTCATGTGCCTCATCGACATCGTCCACGCCGCCGCTGGCGAAGAAATCATGCCTGAGCCGTATGAATCCATAGATTTTTGTTACATGACCGAGTACCGCACCATGCTACGGGAGGCCGTCATTCGCGGGATGCCGGACAATTACAAAGGCCCGGCACAGAACCCTTACACTGTCAGCCTTGTGAAGCCGGGCGTTGGCTACGGCAACGACTACACACCGGACGAGTACGACGACGATTTCTTCGCCCGTTTCACTCGCCAGGAAGAGCCCCGTGACCGGAAGCTCGTCTTCCGCTGCACCAAATCCGAGCTTGACGCCATCAAGCGTTATGCAAATATCATCGATATTAAATTTACCGAGGAGGAAATTCACCATGCCTGAAAAAATTAACCAGTCTCCTGCTGAAATGCTCAACCAGAATGCAACTGCTGCTCAGAACGCCGAGGCATCTGCGCTTGTTGCGCCCACTGCGCCCACTCAGCCGCTGCAGCGTCAGAGCTACGCCGAGAAGGTGCAGGGATTGACCGTTGACGAACGTAAGTGGATGCTCTCGAAATCCAAGGCAGCGGCTCTGGCGCAGCTGCCGGAAGGCTTTTTGCCCGCCACTTACGCGGGAAACCCGGGTTCCTGCGCCATCGCCTGCGATATGGCCCAGCGAATGGGCGTATCTGAGCTTTTTGTCATGCAGAACCTGTACATCGTTTACGGTCAACCCACATGGAGCGGCAAGAGCTGCAAGGCACTCATCGACAACAGCGGCCAGTTTGCAGGCCGCACCCGTTACCGTATGGAAGGTGAGGAAAACGCGCCTTCTTGGGGCTGCCGCCTGATCGGTGTGGACAAGTGCACCGGCGAAAAGGTCGAAGGCCCGAAAGTCACTGTGAAGATGGCCAAAGACAATGGATGGTGGGACAAGAAGGGCAGTTACTGGCCTAAAATGACCGAAATGATGCTCAAGTACCGCGCCGCCGCATACTTTGCCCGCGCCGAATGCCCCGAGGTGCTGATGGGTGCCAACATCGATTACGAGGTAGGCGACGGCGACGCTGAGAAAGAGGTGGCAGCCCATGCTTAACGTCGTAGCATTGATGGGTCGTCTGGTCTACGACCCGGAGCTCAAGACCACCCCGAGCGGCACCAACGTGTGCAGTTTCCGCATCGCGGTTGACCGCAGCTTTACCCGGCAGGGCGAAGAGCGCAAGGCTGATTTTATCGACGTCACCGCGTGGCGGCAGACCGCCGAGTTCGTCTCCAAGTATTTCCAGAAGGGCAGCATGATCGCTATCGATGGCAGCTTGCAGACGACCTCGTACCAGGACAAGAACGGCAACAATCGCACCAAAGTTGAGGTCGTCGCCAGTAACGTGAGCTTCTGCGGCAGTAAGGCCGCAGAGCGGGCTGTCGTAAAGGATTTTGACCAGCAGACAGCAAATCATGTTCAGGAAGCAAAGGCTGCACAGAGCGCTCCGCAGGCCCAACAGACCAGTTTTGCCAGCCAGAGCTATCGCGCCGAACGCAAATCACCCGACGGTCAGCCGGTCGCTGTCCCCGACGCAGAAGCGCACGATCCTGATGGCTTTTCTGTCATTGATGACAGTGACGACCTCCCCTTTTAACCGCTGCCGCTGTGCTATCTGGCGATACGGGCATTCCATTCGAAAGGAGGTCAGGCCGTGGGCATTGACCCTTCTCGCGGCTTCGTTGCCATCCCGCGCGGCCTGACCGACTGGGAATGGTATTCGGAGCCCAACACTGCCCGGCTGTTCATCCACTTGCTGCTTACGGCCAACTGGCAGGAAAAGCAGTGGCAGGGCATCACCATCCACCCCGGTGAGCTGGTCACGAGCCGCGCAAAGCTGGCAAAACAGCTCAGAATGTCTGAACAATCCGTCCGGACGGCACTTATGCATTTGCAGTCAACCAACTGTATAACCAGCAAAACAGGGCCAAGATACAGCGTTATCACGATAAATAATTACGCTGAAATTATTGGCTCAACCAAGCAATCAACCAGCTATCAACCAGCTCCTAACCAAGACTTAACAAAGATAACAAAGAAAACAAGACAGTCGTCGTCTGCATGCCCGACGCCCGAGCCGACTCCGACGAAGACGACATCCCCCGTAGTCATGGAGTTCGAGCAGCGTATCTGCAAGCTGAGCACCCAAGGGAAAGCCCAACTGACCGGATATGCTGACCGGCTGGGAGAAGAGCTGGTGCTGGCTGTCATCGGCAGGTGCGCCGACCTCGGTGCCTACAGCTGGGTGTATGTCCGTAAAGCACTGGAAGAGGCCGAGGCGCAGGGGTGCAGGTCCGTGGAAGAGTACCGCAGGCTTCACCCCATCAGCAGCGGACGGAATCTCCGGGTTGACCGTACCGAGCCCAGCGGGAACGATTTTCTCAAGAATGCTGGGCGGAGGCGACCGTTGAAAAAGAAAGGAGCATCTGAGTGTGATGATGGAAGCGCATAAATCAGAACCAAGCATCTGCTTCAATCTGGACTGCATGGAGGGAATGAAAGCTTTTCCTGATAAGCTTTTTGACCTTGCTGTGGTAGATCCGCCATATTTCAGCGGGCCGGAACGCCGAGGGTATTATGGCTCACGTGTCAGTAAAACTGGCGTACACCGTGACTATCCTATCACCCCGAAGTGGGATGTTCCCGGAAAAGATTACTTCGACGAGCTGCTTCGTGTGAGCAAGCACTACATCATATGGGGCTGCAACTACTTCGACTATCACTTTGCACCCGGCAGAATCGTTTGGGACAAGTGCAACGGCGGGACTTCGTTTTCTGACTGCGAAATTGCTGCAACCGACCTGTTTGATTCTGTCCGCCTGTTCCGGTATATGTGGAACGGCATGATGCAGGGCAAGAGCATTTCCGAAGGGCATATCATGCAGGGAAACAAAAGCCTGAATGAAAAGCGCATCCACCCGACTCAGAAACCGGTAGCATTGTATAGCTGGATTTTTCAGAAATATGCCAAGCCGGGACAGATGATTCTTGACACTCATGTTGGAAGCGGCAGTAGTCGGATTGCCGCCTATGATGCTGGCTTGTACTTCACCGGATTTGAAATTTCGCAGGAGTATTTCCTCCTGCAGAAAGAACGCTACAAGGCATACACGGCTCAGACCGATATGTTTCATGCAGAAGGAGTAAACAAATGCGAATCCAATCACTGAATCAGCGCGATGATGTAAAGAAGGACGCTGGCTCTGCCACGGTAGAGCTGAGCGGTCTGGAACTCATTGCACTCAACAATATCTTGTCCAAGGTCGCAAAAGAGGCAGAATGCCGTTCTGAAATGCTTTTGAAAATGACCAGAGTGGTACATACCGCAAATTCCATCGTGCAGCATGGCAGCCTTGACAAAATCGATTTGCACAAGATGGAGGAGCTGGCATGACCTATGAAGAAAAGATAAGCTGGCTCTCCCGCTACCGGGAGGCCGAAAAGCTCTACCAGCGGCTTTCCTACCGGCTGGCAGAGGCGCAGGAGGCCACCCGGCACATCACCCAGAACCTCAGTGCAGCACCGGGCGGCAGCAAGGACGGGCAGAATCTCGCCCGCGCTGTGGAGCGTCAGGAAGAGGCCGAGCGCCGCGTCTTTGCACAGCTGGCCGTCTGCGATGCTCTGTTTGCGGAAATTGATGCCGTGCTTGTGCAGCTGGACTCCGCCGAATACTGCGCTCTGCGCAAGTACTATCTGGACTGCCTGAAATGGGAGCAGGTGGCCGCAGACATGAATTTCACTTCCCGTGGCATTTTCGCCCTGCGCCGCCGGGCCATCGAACACCTGAAACTCTGAAACTGTGCAGTATCCGTTCATTGTGCGTTCACTCTCTTCCGGTGTAAAATGATACCATCGGCAGAGCCGGAAAGGCCACCCGATACACGCAGCCTCCGAAACTTTTCCTTCATCATGATGAATTGCTCCTTTGGACTTTTTGCTGCTTAACAGGCATTGTTCTCCTTCTTGAGCTTTCTGAGGCTGCTTTAAAGCTTTTCTTCCCTGCACAGAAATGTGCGGGGATTTTTTATGCAGCCGTAGCTCAGACGCGAGAGCGCTGGCGTGACCAGACGGACGGAGGGCCGCACCCTCCCGGCTGCTCCAATTTTTTTGCAAGAGAGGTGGTGAGGATGACCGACAAGCAGGCACGATTCTGCGAAGAATACATGGTCGATTTGAATGCGACCCAAGCGGCCATCCGCGCCGGATATTCCCCAGCAAGTGCCAAGACCGTGGGGCCGCGATTGTTGGAGAATGTTGGAGTTCAGAAGTTCATCGCCCAGCTTCAGGCTGAGCAGAGTCGCCGCACCGGTGTATCTACTGACCGGGTGGTGCGCGAGCTGGCAAAGATTGCATTCGTCAACGCCGCTGACCTCATCGACCCCAAGACCGCCTCTCTCAAATCCGATGCCAGCCACGATGACCTTGCCGCTGTGCAGTCAGTCAAGGTCAAGATGTTCGGCGAGGATGGGCTTGAGCAGGAAGTGAAGCTGGCCGACAAGCTCCGCGCGCTCGACCTGCTGGGCAAACACCTCGGGATGTACAAAGACACTTCCGAGAAAGACCCCGCCGCAGATGCTCTGTCAAAAGCGAAGGAACTTCTGGGAGGCGTGGACAGTGCCATTGACTGAATTTCAGCAGGAATATCTGCGCAACTGCAATCACCGTTGGAATGTCAAGACCGGGGCGACCCGCTCCGGCAAGACCTATCTTGACTGCGCCGTCACCATCCCGAAGCGCATCTGTGCGGCCCGTGGCGAGGGCCTGCTGGTCATGCTGGGCAACACCCTCGGCACGCTGGAACGCAACGTGCTGGAGCCTATGCGCGGCCTCTGGGGGCCGGAGCTGGTGGGCGTCGTCCGCACCTCGGCCTCCGGCAACATCGTGCAGCTCTTCGGCCGCAAGGTCTATGTCCTCGGTGCCGACAACAAAAAGCACATTGCCCGCATCCAGGGCGCAGCCTTCGAGTACGCCTACGGCGACGAGATCACCACCTGGGACGAGGGCGTTTTCCAGATGCTCAAGAGCCGCCTCTCCTGTCCGCACAGTCATTTCGACGGCACCTGCAATCCGGAAAGCCCTTCCCACTGGTTCAAGAAATTTCTCGACAGCGACGCGGACATCTACTGCCAGGCGTACACCATCGACGATAATCCGACCCTTCCGGCCCAGTTTGTGGCCGACCTGAAAAAAGAGTATACCGGCACCGTCTACTATAACCGCTTCATCCTCGGGCAGTGGATGGCAGCCAACGGCGTTATCTACCGCCTGTTGGCCGACAGCCTCGCCGCCGGGGATGGGCGTTTTTTCTGGCCCGCCGAGAAGCAGCTGCACCCGTGGCGGATCCGGATTGGCGTGGACTTTGGCGGCAATGGCTCAAAACACGCTTTTGTGGCGACGGCCATTCTCCCGGGCTGGTCCGGTGTGGTGGGGCTGGCGTCCCAGCGCATCGACCCGGTGGCGCAGGATGCCGACTTTCTGGCCGACAAGCTCACCGAGTTCTGCATCGCGGTCTTTGCCCGCTGGGGCGAGATCCAGTACATTTTCTGCGACAGCGCCGAGCAGACCCTGATAAACCATATCCGCGCCCGCCTGCGCCGATGCAAGCTGAGCTGGCTTGCGGATCGGGTGGAGAACAGTGCCAAGATAAAGATCACCGACCGCATCCGGCTCACCTGCATCCTGATGGGCGGCGGGCGGTTCTGGCTCATGCCCGAGGCGGCCACTCTGCGGGATGCTCTTGCCACGGCCCTTTACAGCGGCAAGCACCCCGGCGTGGATGAGCGCCTCGACGACGGCAGCACCGACATCGACACACTGGACGCCTATGAGTACACCATCGAGCGCGATTTCAAGAGGTTGACGAACACATGAACATCACCGATTTTCTGGATCATCTGCATAAGACGCGCGGGTGGCAGCTGGATGCCGATTACTACAGCCACATCGAGACATGGCGGCAATGGTGGAAGGGCTGCGTCCCCGGCGTTCATACCCGCGCCGCCAAGTATGCCGACGGTACCAAAAAGCGCACCATCGCCTCCCTGCGGATGCCCAAGCGGGTGTGTGAGGACTGGGCAAATCTGCTGCTGAACGACCGCACTGCTTTCCAGATCGCGGACGCTGCCACCGCCCGGTATCTTCTGGGCGACGATGAGCAGCAGGTGGGCGGACTGCTCCGCGACCTGCATTTCTGGACGAACGCCAACGCGCTGGTCGAGAAAGCGTTCTGGTCCGGCACAGGCGCTTTTGTTTTGAGCGTCGAAAATATGACCGTCGTGAACGGCAAGGCCGTCCCCAGCCCGGACGTCCGGCTCCGGCTGGACTACGACCCGGCTTCCTGCATCCTGCCTCTGCGGGTAGAGCGGGGCGTCGTGACCGAAGCGGCCTTTGTCTCCGAGTGCCTGATGGACGGCAAGCCCGCTGTCTACTTACAGACCCACACCGGCGACGAGAAGCGCCGCACCATCCGCAACGAATGGTTCCGCGTCACCGACTCCATGTCCGGCACGCCGGTGTTTTCTCCGGTCGAGAAGCCCCCGAAAGGCACGGTGGAAAGCGTCACGGTAGAGGGCTCCCCGCCCTGGTTTGCACTGTTCAGCCCGGGAGCTGTCAAAAACCTCGACGGCGGCAGCGGGCTGGGCATGAGCGTCTTTGCGGAGGCGCTGGAAGAGGCGCAGGGCGTGGACCTTGCCTTTGACAACTACCGCGAGGACATCCGCCTCGGCCACAAGAAAATATTCTACAGCGCCGACATCTGCCGCAAGGTGGTGGACGATAAAGGCGTAGAGCACTCCATCCCGCCGGACGACGATGTTGTGAGCCAGTTTGTGCATCTGCCCGGCAAGGAAAGCAGCCTCGACCAGCACAGCGAGTACCACGAGTACAACCCCGACCTCCGCGTGGAGCAGAACCACCGGGCGGTGCAGGATATGCTCAACCTGTTCTCCTTCAAGTGCGGGCTGGGCTGTCACCGGTACAGCTTCGAGGACGGCAAGGTCACAACGGCCACCGAGTACAACGGCAGCCGGCAGGATCTCGTAGCCAGCGCCAACAAGAACCAGATACCCATTGAAGGCGCGCTGATCGCCATCATCCGGGCCATCCTCTGGGCCGCGAAGGACCTGCAGAAGGCCGCTGTTGTCCCCGACACTCCCATCTCGGTGAACTGGGACGACAGCTATATCACCGACGCCGAGACCCGTATGACCCAGATGAGGGACGATGCCCTCAGCGGCCTGCTGCCCCGCTACAAGTATCTCTCGGCCCGGTACGGCATCTCCGAAGAGGATGCCCGTCGGCTGGCCGAAGAGGCCCGCACCGAGAACCGCCAGCCTGAGCTGACCTTCGGCGGGGGTGCCTGATGCTGGCCCCGGACTACCTCGACCACGCCCCGGACGCTCTCGTGGCCCTCTGGCAGCAGGCCGAGGACGACATCCTGCGGGACGTGGCCCGGCGCATCGGCAGGATGGACGCCCTGACGCCCACGGCCAACTGGCAGCTCTGGCGCTACCAGCAGACCGAGGCCGTCCGCAAGGATGTGGTGAAGCTTCTGGCCCGATATACCGGCAAGAGCGAGGCCGAGATACGCCGCCTGATGCAGGAGGCCGCGACCGCCGCACTGGAAGCCGAGGACGAGATATACTACCACTACGGCAAGGAACCGACGCCCTTCGAGGAGTCAGCGCCCTTGCAGAACCTGCTCAACGCGGGCTATCGGCAGACGGCAGGCAGCTTCTCCAACCTCACCGCCACCACGGCTAACACCGTCTCCGGGGCCTTTGAACAGGCGCTGGACAGGGCATGGCTCCAAGTGAACAGCGGCGCGTTCGACTACAAGACCGCCGTCAAGCGTGCTGTGGACGGCCTCGCCGACTCCATGCCCTACGTCACCTACCCCAGCGGCCACAGGGATACGCTGGAGGTGGCCTGCCGCCGGGCGGTGCTGACCGGCGTGAACCAGACCGGCGCGAAGCTTCAGGAGGCCCGGATGGACGAGATGGGGGCCAGCTTCGTCGAGGTAACTGCCCACGGCGGGGCGCGTCCCAGTCATGCCGTATGGCAGGGCAGGCGCTACCACCGGGGCGGCGCGGTGGACTATCTGGGCCAGCACTACGAGGATTTCGAGTCGGCCACCGGCTACGGCACCGGCGCGGGGCTTTGCGGCTGGAACTGCCGCCACACCTTCTTCGTGGTGTTCCCGGAGCTGGGCAGCCCGCCCGCATGGACGCAGGAGAGCCTCGAAGCCCTCAACGCCCGGAACATCGAGTATGACGGCAGGCTCTACACCCGCTACGAGATCAGCCAGATGCAGCGCGCCCGGGAGCGGGCCGTCCGCAAGTGGAAACGCCGGTATCTGGCCGAGGACGCCGCCGGGGCTGACGCCACCGCAAGCGCGGTCAAGCTCCGTGCTGCCCGGGCAGAGCTGAACGATTTCGTTTCCCGCACCGCTGGCCGCGTGGACAGCGCCCGGACAAGCGTGCATGGGTTCGGGCGGAGCGAGGCAAGCAGAGCCAGCTATGCAGCCCGGAAACAGGAGCGGCTTGACGCTGCAAATACTGAGTTGCAGCAAATGCGGGAAACTGGTACAATAAAGGCGAAAGGTCGGCTCATCGAATCCCCGCCCGCGCCAAACGAGATAAATTTTGCAAGCGCCCACGTCTTGCAGCGCTGGGCTGAACGCGGTATGGGGCCAATGGATGCCGAACGCATCATCCGCTCCTCTAAGGCCGCAATGTCCCAGCGAAACGGCACACAGATCTGTTATTACTCTGAGCTGGGCTTTGTCGCCATCGGACAAGATGGCAACGTATCCAGCATCGGCCCGCTGGATGAGGGCGGAAAGAAATTGATGGAGGTGGTCAAAAAGCATGGAATCCCGCATTAACGACGATGTGAAGCTTGAAGAATGGTTTTGCCCCATTTACAACCGAAAAATCGACTGCGGCTTGTGCTTCGACATTTCCAACATCGGCGATGATATTCTTTGCCTGAAGGGCGACGATAAGCCGCCTTGCAGCTGGGATGAAGCCCACAAAAGCTGTCTCAAGTGTCAGCACTATGCTGATTGGGACTAACAACCAAATACCGCCAGCGTCTTTGCCCATCCGGGCAGGGGCGCTTTTTTCATGCCCATTTTGCCCGCGTGAGGGCGGAGTGGACACCATCGCGGCGGGCAGCGCGTACCCTGCCCAACTCCGTGCGGAAGGCGAACCGCGTCAACAAACCGTAGTTTCACCCAAAGAAAGGGGTTCATTTATGAAGCGTGAAGACGTAAAGGCAAAGATTCCCGGCATCACCGATGAACAGCTCAACTGGTTGATGAGCGAAAACGGCGCAGACATCAACCGCGAGAAGACCGCCGCCGAGCAGTTCAAGACCCAGCTGGAAAGCGCTCAGGCACAGCTCAAGACCGCACAGGACGGCCTCGCCAAGTTCGACGGCAAGAAATCCCCGGAGGAGTACGAGGCCGAGATGGCAAAGCTCAAAAGCGATATGCAGGCGCAGGCCGACGGCTTTGCCTTCGACTCGGCCCTGAACACCGCCATCATGGGCAAGAAGGGCCGCAGCGTCAAGGCAGTCCGCGCCCTGCTGGACATGGAGGCCCTCAAATCCTCCAAAGACCGCACCACCGACATCGACAAGGCGCTGGAAGAAGCCGCAAAGGCCAACCCCTGGGCCTTCGGCGAGGCCGCAGAGGGCGGCAGCGTCCACGTTTCCAGCGGTGCAGAGCACGGCACTCCGCCCACCGGCGACACCGATGCTGTCACTGCAGCCTTCAGGGCAATGAATCCCGGCATCAAGATCGACTGATAGAAAGGAAATATTATGGCACACGAAGCACAGGTTCGTTATTCCAAGCTGGTTGACCTCAAGCTCCGGGCGACGCTGGTCAAGAAGGTCGGCGTCATCTGCAACAGCCGCTATGAGGGCAGCCCCAAGGCCGGTTCCGTCAAGGTCCCCGTCCGTGACACCGAAGTCGCTGTAAACGACTACAACAAGCAGACCGGCGCAGAGCTGACCGGCGGCGATACCACCTACCTCACCGTCAACATCGACAAGGACAAGGCCGTCAATGAGATCATCGACGGCTTCGACGCCGCCAGCGTCCCCGACGATCTGGTGGCCGACCGTCTGGACAGTGCCGGTTACTCGTTGGCGCTGCAGGTGGATTCCGACGGCTCTGTGGAGCTGACCACCGCAGGCACGGCCTTCGGCACCACCACCGCCCTGACCGAAAAGACCATCTACGGCAACATCGTAGACGCCCGCACCAAGCTTTCTGAGGAGCACGTCCCCACCGAGGGCCGCTGGCTGCTGGTCTCCCCCGGCATCTACGGTCTGCTGCTGAAGAGCCCTGAGTTCATCAAGGCGTCTGACCTCGGCGACGCCGTCGTCCAGACCGGCGCTGTGGGCCGCATCGCAGGCTTTACCGTCTTCGAGGATTCCACCCTCGGCGAGGGTGTGGAGTATATCGCGGGCCATCCCAACTGGTTCGCCTTCATCGACGAGTGGGCTGTTCCCGTCCATGTGCAGGATCTGAACGGTTCCAGCAAGTATATCGGTGCATCTGCGGTCAAGGGCCGCAAGGTCTACGCCTTCAAGGTCACCAAGCCCAAGACCATCCTCATCAAGAAGAAGGCGTGACCGAACCTCTCAGTCTGCCTGTGGCAGCCAGCTCCCCTATGGAGGGGAGCCTGAAAGGAGCTGATTTTTTGAATTACTGCACCTATGACCAGTATGCAGCCGCTGGCGGCACGCTGGACGAAGCTGCCTTTGCCCCTTTGGCCGCACGGGCGTCCCGGCTCATCGACCGGATGACCTTTGGCCGGGCAGAGCGTCACGCAGCCATGTGCGCCTCCTGTGCCGCTGCTCTGGCGGACGCCTGCATCCAGATCATCGATGCAGCGAACGCCGTGCAGAGCGCCTGCACCCCGCCGGGCGCGTCCAGCGTATCCAACGACGGCGTGTTCATGACCTTCACCTCCGGCGCTCTCTCCGAGCGTCTGGCCGCAGAGGCACAGAGCATCCTCCAGAATGCGTTGGGCAGCGACCCCCACGGCCTGCTGTATCGGGGGTGTTTCTGATGCAGACGCCCGTCACCGTCGTCATGCTGCTGCATGACACTGCCACTGAGACAGACCAGCCGGTCTGCAAGGTGCTCACGGGATGCAGCTGGCGGGAAACGCGCCGCACCAGCAGCTCCGGGGAACCTCAGAGAGTCGTCCATGTCCGCCTCCCGCCCGCGCCGGGGTATCTGCCCTATCCCCAGTGGGCGCGCCTGCCCCCGGCGGAGCAAGCCGCACACTGGACACTCAAGCGGGGCGGCAGGCTCCTCTGCGGCGCTGTCCGCAGCCTCACCGAGGCCGAATACGCCGCCCTCGAAAAAACGCACATCTGCTGCACGGTGGCGGACGTCTCGGACGACCGGGGCGTCCCGCTGCCGCATTTTCATGTGGAAGGGAGCTGAGAGAATGAGCGCACGGATCCCCTTTGGCCCGGTCGCGCCGTCAGCAAAACCGGTTTTCGACCCACCTGACGGCTTTAAGTACCGGGTCGATGGTGTGCAGATGGAGCTGAGCTGGCGCCCCGACTTCGGCGCAGAAAAGACCGCTGCCCTGCAAAAGGCCCAGTTCGCCCTTGCGCAGGAAGCCGCGCGGCTCATTGACAGCTACGTCCCCTTCGACACCGGCCAGCTGAAAAACAGCGTTCAGACCGCATCCAACTACGAAGAGGGACTGCTGGTCTACAATACCCCTTATGCCCGCAAGCAGTATTATCTGCACCCCGAGGGCGAAGCACTGCACGGAGACACCGGCCTGCGCGGCTCCTACTGGGGCCAGCGGGCTATTGCTGATGTGGGCGAACATCTGGCCCTCTTCGGGGCCAAGGCCGTCACGACTTTCTGGGGAGGGATGGGACACTTATGAGCGAGAAAGCCACCATCACGGCCATGCGGGAGTGGCTCAAGACCTGCCCCCTCATCGCCGAGGAACAGGGCGAAAACGGCGCAGCCTTCCGTATCTCCGGGCTTTCCCCGGAGCCGGTGGCCGAGTTTTCCATCGAGGACAGCCCCACCGACCCGGTGACGGCTGTTTTCTTTTCCGGCCGCAACCTCGCCAAGAGCTACATCTTCGTCAGCCGCCGCGACTACAGCGAGGCCCAGAGCGTCCAGATCGCGAACAGCGGCTTTTTTGAGCAGCTGACCGAGTGGGTGCTGGCCCAGAACGACCGGCATCACCTGCCCCGGCTGGGCGGCCGCAAAGAGCCGCTGCGCGTTTCGGTGACGTCCAGCGGCTACATCGTCACGGCCAGCGCGGGCAGCTGTAAGATGCAACTGCAGCTGCGGCTCGAATATTACCAGCCCAAGGGCTGAAACGAAAGGAGTTTTTACTATGACTGTTACCGAAGCCGTCAAGCTGTCGGGCCTGACCCCCAGCGCAGCCTATACCGGCGTGGAGACCACCGACGACTTCCTGCTGGCCGTCCAGACCGAGGCCAGCCAGAACGACGTGAAAAACTGGGTGGTCTGTGCCGACCACGTGCGGGAGCACAGCGGCGCACTGAACGCCACCACCACAGACAACACCTACATCCGCACCGGCCCTGTCACCACCAAGGGCAGCACCCAGCGCACTCTCTCCATTCAGGGCGACCGCTACGTGGGCGATGCGTTTCAGGACTTCCTGCTCTCCCACAGGATCGCATTCGGCTCCGGCCAGAGTGTGGTGGTGCCTTATGTTTACTTCTCTCTCCGCACCGGCAAGGGCGAGAAGGGCGAAGGCGCGCTCATCCTGACCAGCGATGTGGGCGGCAGCGCCGGCGCGAATGCCACCTTTGCCGCCGATTTCAAGGGCATCGGCACCCCGGCTGAGTTCGACTATAACACCGCCGTCGCGGGCTGAGAGAAAGGAGCACCGATAAATGCTGATCCATGGACAGGAATTTGATTTTTCGCTTCTGAACGCCAACGACCTCGACCGTCTGGAGGACGCACTGGACGAGATGACCCGGGAGAGCGAGGCCGAGACAGCCCGGTGCGAACGGGAGAATGTCCGCCTGGGCGACCGTCTCCGTGCACAGGCCCGCGTTTCCATGCGCGGCCTCGACAAGATCCTGGGCGCAGGGGCATCCGCCCGTCTGGGGCTGAACGAAAACGATGTCAGCCGTCTGTACGACGTCCTCGACGAGATCACGCAGGCAGCCGCTGCCGAAAAGGCGCGGTATTCCCGCCCGGCGGCCGTCCCCCAGAACCGCGCCCAGCGCCGGGCTGAGAAGCGCCAGAAGGACAAGCACAAGCCGCCTTTGAGCTATCCGGCCCAGCCTGCCGCCGCCCAGATGGTCGAGCGGGTGGACAAGGCCGCACGCCGCAAGCAGCTTCTGACCGAGCTGGCTGCTCTGGAAAATGGCTGACATCCTGCTGGACAACCTGCCCCGCACTTGGGCCGGCAGGCCCATCGACTGGGATTTCCGGCCCATGGTCTGGTTCAACGGGCAATATCTCCGCCTCCCGGAGGACGAAAAGGGCCTGCCTGAGCTGGCCCGGGAAACCATGCGCCGATTTTACCGCGTGGCCGTCCCGCCGGAGGAAGAGGTGGACGCATTCAAGGCGCTGGTAGAGTTCTACACCGCAGGCCCGCAGGAGGTATCCGACCGCCCCGGCAGCAGCCGCACCGAGGAGCTGGCGCTGGACTACGTCACCGACGGCCCCGCCATCGTGGCCGCGTTCCAGCAGGCTTACGGCATCGACCTCACCCGGGCAAGGCTCCACTGGTGGCGGTTCAAGGCCCTCATGTCCAACCTGCCCGAGGAGACCCAGCTGGTGAAGATCATCGGCTTCCGGACGGCTGACCCTGCGCAGTTTCAGGGCGAAGAGCGGGAGCGGCGTGCCGAGCTGAAGGAACGCTTCGCTCTGCCCGCTGCCCTGCGGAAAGGAGGCGGTCGCATTGTCACCCTGCAAGACCGCAACGAAGCCTTTGCGGCCCGCTTCCGGCGCTGACCGCGCCCCGGTGCTCTGCCCCCTGTGCGGCCGGCCTCTGCCGGTCTGGGCCATCCCGGAAGCCAGCGCCCGGGGCATCTGGGTCAAATGCAAGAACCCGGCCTGCCGCAAAGAAATCGAAATAAAACTCTAAGCCTGTGCCGCTGTGCCTGCGCTCTTTTTCGTAAAGAGAGGTGGACACATTGGCCGCAGATTTTTCCATCACCGGCGAAGTAAAGCTCAACAGTGACCCGGCTGAGAAAGCCACGAGCAAGTGGACCGTGGCCGCAGGCCAGCTTATCGCGGACTTTGCCAAGAAAGCTGCATCCAGCCTGAAAAGCGTGGTCAAATCCGGTCTGGACTACAACGCCCAGATGGAAAGCTATCTGACCAACTTCAAGGTCATGCTGGGCGACGAACAGCTTGCCGCCGAGAAGCTGGAAGAGATACGCCGGATGGCCGCAAGCACGCCCTTCTCCCTGTCCGACCTGACCGAGGGCACTCAGACCCTCCTGCAGTTCGGCATCGCGGCGGACGACACCACCGGCGTACTGAAACGTCTGGGCGATATATCGCTGGGCAACGCGGACAAGCTCCAGACCCTCGTGCGGGCCTACGGCAAGATGTCCAGCGCCCAGAAGGTCACGCTGGAAAACGTCAACATGATGATCGACGCGGGCTTCAACCCGCTCAATCAGATCTGCGACGCCACCGGCGAGAGCATGAGCGCCCTCTACAAGCGCATCTCGGACGGCAAGGTCAGCTTCAACGAGCTGGAAGCCGCCGTGGCCGCTGCCACCAGTGAGGGCGGGCAGTTCTACAACGGTATGCTGGAGGCCAGCCAGAACTTCAACGGCAGGCTGTCTACCCTGAAGGACAATGTGGCCGCGCTGACCGGTGAACTGACCAGCGGGCTTTTCTCGGCACTCGGGGACATCATCGTCAAGGCAAACGAGCTGGTCGTCTCCATCACCGAGGACGACGCCAAAATGGCCGCGCTCAAGGAGACCATCGGCGTCCTGACGGCGGCGGTCGTGGCCGTCACGGCGGCAGTCCTGAGCTATAAGGCGACCGTGGCAGCGACTACGACCATCACGGCTCTATGCACCGCCGCCACCACTGCGAAGGCGGCAGCAGATAAGGCCGCCGAATCCGGGGCTAAGGGGTTGGCTGTTGCTCAAGCGGCGCTCAATGCCGTGATGAAAGCAAACACGGTCGGAATCGTCGTCTCTGCGGTGGCCGCTCTGGCGGCGGGGCTTGTGACAGCCTACCACACCAGCGAGACCTTCAGCAACATCGTGAATGGGGCGTTTCAGGCCGTCGCCAGTATTGCCCAGAGCACCATCGGTGCGGCCATCGGCTGGCTGGATAAGCTGAGCTACAGGCTGAACAGCTTCCTCGGCAAAGACGGGTATACCGGCTTCGACAGCTACGATGACTACAAGGCCAGCAAAACGCCCGCCAAGTCCAACACCACCACTGATACAGACCGTCAGCGCCGCCAGCAGCTGCATGAGAGCCGCGTGCAGAGATCTCAGGCGTCCACCGGGACCGCAGACGCGGCGGCAGCTGCCACCGCTGCGGCAGCTGCGGCCACCTCTGCCGCCAAGAGCACAAAACAGGCCACGGCGGACATCATCAAATCCATCAGCGACACCACCACCGCAGTCAAGAACGGCGTGACCACCACGACCGAGACCGTCACTGAGACGCTGTCCAACGGCACCACCCAGCAGAAGCAGGTCATTACCTCCACCAGCCGCCAGATGGTGGACGGCGTCCTCAAGGACGTAAAGACCGTCGAGACCATCGCGGCAGACGGCAAGCGGACGGTCAACCAGACCATGGAGACCGTGCGAGACGTGGTGAGCACCGTGACCGCCAGCAGCACGGCTATTGTGGACGGCATCAAGACCACCACCCAGACCGTGACCAAGACTCTCGCGGACGGCACCACCGAACAGCAGCGGGTCATTACCCAGACGCAGGACAAGGTCATCGACGGAGCGCTCCGCACGGTGGAGACCGTCAAGACCATTGCCGCCGACGGCACCGAGCAGGTGGCCGAGACCATCAGGGACAGCGCTGCCAAGACCTTAGACGGCCTTTGGAAAGAGATTCAGGACCGCGCCAACGAGGGCATCCTCGGCACGGTAGACGCCCTGTGGAACGCCGTCAAATCCGGCGACTGGGTGGGCATCGGCAAGTGGGCGGCCTCCACCCTCTACAGCGGCCTGACCAGTAAGCAGAAACAGCAGCTCACCGACTATGCCCTCTCGCTGGTGGACGGCCTGAACGGCGTCCTCGGCGACGCGGCGGGCAGTCTGGCGCAGACGGCGTGGAGCCTCGGGCAGACGCTCTTCGAGGGTATCACCGGCAAGTTCGGCGACATCTCCTCCATGGCCATCAAGATGGGCGGCACCCTGAAAAGCGTGTTCGGGGCGCTCAAGGCCCCGCTGGCCGCTGCGGCCAAGGCCATCAGCGCCGGCCTCTCCGGCGGCCTCCTGAGTATGTTTCCCGCCATCTATGCGGGCTTCGCCGGCATGATCGGCACCATCGGCGCAGCCGTCGAAGGGATGCTGGCCGCCATCAGCGCGGCCCTCACCTCCACCCTCTTCGGCATCCCGGCGGGCCTCGTGGTGGCCGCTGCCGCCGTCGCTCTGGGCGTCGCCATCGCGGCCATCGTGTCCAAGCTGGGCGGGAGCCACCGCAGTTCCGGCGGCTCTGGCGGCAGCGGCGGGGGCGGGGGCGGAAGCTCCGGCCTCGACCTCGACACCCCCAGCATCACCGACGGGTCGAACAAGCTGACGGACACCATCGACGCCAACACCGCGAAGCTTACCGAAATAAACAAGTCCCTCGCGAAGCTGGTCAAGAGCGCAAACGCCCTTGTCCTCAGCGACAACATGGCCGTGAGCAGCCGGGTGGCGGCCTCCGGCACGGCGCAGATCGCCGCCGCTGCCGGCAGCTACCGCGAGGGAGACACCAACATCACCCAGAACATCTACTCCAAGGCCCACACCGCCGCCGACCTCCAGCGTGAAGCGCGCTGGGAGGCCGACCGCGCCAAGGCACAGAACCGCTGAAAGGAGGCCCACCATGCGCACTGACCATCTCCGCCTCGTGACGGACGCCGGGGCCGCCCTCGACCTCGGCTGGGACTACGGCATCCCATACCAGATGGATGGTCTCTCGGGCGTGGACGTCACCCTCAAGACCGCCCAGGGCGTCAACCAGCAGGGTGTGACGGTAGAGGGGCAGAGCGTCGAAGGCGTGCCTCACGAGATCATCGCCGACTTCTGGGGGCCGGAGGGCGAGCGGCAGGCAAATCTGTTTTTGCAAAAGCTGCCCTTCTTCACCTCCGGCACCGCCTACTTCGGCGACAAGTATTTTTCCCGCTTCGTGCTCCAAAAGACCCCCTACACCGTCCAGCTCCACCCATACCCCCGGCTGGACTTCATGCTCTACCGCCCGAAGCCCTACTGGTACAGCCTCGAGAGCCAGAACGCTGTCATGGGCGGCTTCATCCCGCGCTTCTCGTTTCCGGTCTGCTACGACAGCCACCGGTACAGCGAGTGGCGGCAGAGCTACTTCCTCAACGTGCGCAACCCCGGGGCGCTGCCGGTGCCTTTCACCGCGAAGCTCCGCTCCTCGGGTATCGTGGTCAACCCAGCCATCCGCAACAGCGTCACCGGGGAGCATATCGGCTTTGACACCACCCTGAACAAGGGGGACGTGCTGGAGATCTACCGCACCACCACCGACCGTCTGGCCGTCAAGCTCATCTCCGGCGGCGTGGAGACCAACGCCTTCGCCCTGCTGGACGAGGACAGCGACCTCATGGAGCTGCACCCCGGCGATAACGTCCTCACCGCCGACGCCGCCAGCGGCAGGGAGGGCCTGCAGGCGTCCATCTCCTTCTACCCGATGGTGGTGGGCATCCTGCCGGAGGTGATGAAATGACATTCGACGTCTTGGATGAAACGACCCTTGCCAGGCTGGGCAATATCGACGTGTGGGTGTCGGTGTACTGGGATGAGCCCTACAACTCCGAAGGCAGCTTCACTCTGGAAGTCCGCCCCACCGAGGAGAACCTCTCGCTCCTGCGGGAGGGCCGCTGGCTCGTCCGCACCGACGCAGCGGTCAAAATCCCCATGCGCATCTGCCACCGGAGCAACGAGAACGAGGACGCCAATCTGGTCGTCACCGGCTACCCGGCCACGTGGATCTACACCAAGCGGGTGTCCGCATCGGCCATCAAGAACGAGAATGCCGAGGCCGCCATGCTGGCCCTCGCCAAGGAAGCGGCTCCGTGGCCCAAGCTGGAGGTAGCCGAGCCGAAGGGCTTTGACACCAAGTTCGAGAACCAGACCTCGGGCGCTGCACTCTTCGACTATTTCAAGACGGTGGGCGCAGCCTGCGACCTGGGCTTCCGGGTGGTGCTCACTGGTAAAAACAGCGCGAAAAAACTAATGTTCGAGGTCTGGCGGCCCACAGCAGACCCCAACAACCGCTTTTCGACCAAGTGGGGCAGCCTGCAAGAGGCCAGTTGGGCCTTCGGCGACGGCAGCTATGCCAACGTGGCCCTCGTGTTGGGCGCTGGCGAGGGCAAAGACCGGGCCATGGTCTGGGCGGGCGACACCGAGGCCGAAGGGGCCCAGCGCCGGGAGATGATCATCGACGCCCGGGACATCCAGCCCGAGGACGGCGAGACCGTCAAAAGCGACAGCTACCTCAAGAAGCTGGCTGATCGGGGCGCGTCGAAGCTCCTCGAACAGCTCCGCACCGGCAGCATCGAGATGACGCTGGACGCCGACGGCCTCGAGCCGGGGGACGTCTGCTTCTGCTCCCTGCCCGACCTCGGTTACAAGGCCACCGTCCGGGTGGCCGACATCATCATCCAGAGCCAGACCGACGGCACCACCCGCACCGCGCGGCTGGGTACGCCCGTCTGGCACAAGATCTAGGAGGCGATATTTTGAGTTCACCCGGCATTGTCACCTACCCGCTGGGCGGCATTACCTACGATGCCGAGGACGCAGCGGCCTACTTCTCCACCCGCACTTCCGGCGTGTTCAGCACCGAGGAGGATTTTGCGGTCACGGTGGCCGAGGATGGCGGCACCGCCGTCACCGTCGGCGCGGGCCGGGCGTGGATGCACGTCAGCCGGTGGGTGGGCCTCAACGTCACCATGCGGGAGGCCCAGACCCTCACGCTGCCCCTCGCGGACAGCGCCCTGCCCCGCATCGACCGCGTCGTGCTCCGGTACGACGCTACCAGCCGCAGCACCTCTCTGCAGGTGCTGCAAGGCACCCCGTCCAGCGAACCCGCTGCCCCGGCCATCTCCCACACCGAGCTGGTGTACGACCTGTGCCTGTGCCAGATCAGCCGCCCGGCGGGCCAGACAGCCCTGACCACCGCCAACCTCACCGACACCCGCACCGACGAAGCCCTCTGCGGCCTCATGCGGGACGGCGTCACCGGCATCCCCATGGAGGCGCTGGGCGCACAGGCACTGGCCAAGGCCAAAGAGACCGCCAAGCTTTGCGACAAGCTGCTGGCCAGTTACACCGGCGGCTATCTGGGCATCTGGCCCGTGACCCTCCCGGCGGACGGCTGGGCCGAATGCACCGACGTACCCGGCTACGCCTACAAGCAGACGGCCCAGCTGCGGGCGGCGAGAGAGGCAAACGTCCCCTCCGCCGTACCCACCCCGGAGACCTTCACCGTGGCGGTGGCGGCGGGGCTTGCAGGCGTCTGCGAGACCAAGGACGGCAGCATCACCTTCTGGGCCGAGAACGTCCCCGAGGGCGGCATCCAGATGCAGGTGGAGCTGCTGGGACCCTCGGCCTCGACCGCTGACACCGGAGAGGACACCCTGGGCGACACCGTCCTCGAAGACACGACTTTGTAACGGAGGCAAACGAAAAATGAAGTATGTGAAACAGCATTTCGTCACCGGCATGAAGGTCAGCCTGCCCGACGTGCTCAACCGGATGGAGGACGGCATCGTAGCCGCCTGCGACGCGGCGGTGGAGGGCATCGGCAGCGTGACCACCGGCGACACACCCGCCGCCGGCATCCGGGACGGCAAGCTCTGCCTGACTCTGCCGCGCGGCGAGCCCGGCCCACAGGGAGCCCCCGGTGAGGGCCTGAGTGACAACGCCAAGGCCCTGCTGCTCTCTCTGTTGGCCGACACGGCCCTCGACAAAGCCGCCGCCCTCGCTGCCCTGCGGGCGGAGTGGGGCGTGGCCGACCGGAGCACGGACACCGAGACCGCCGCTGCCGCCCCCGGCGCTGCCGGGGCAGACACAGAGGCCGCCTCCGCCGAAAGGGGGGCTTGAGGATGGCGCTGGGAACTACAAGCATCAAAGACCGCCCTATCACGACCACGACCACCGACCCCGGCGAGGGCAGCGAGCTGGACACCGGTAAGATTCTGGTCGTGTATGAGGAGTGAGATATGGCAAAAGCTTTTTATATCGGCGTGGACGGCAAGGCCCGCCTGGCCAAGAAGATGTATATCGGAGTAGACGGGAAAGCCCACAAGGTCAAAAAAGTATACGCAGGCGTGGACGGCAAGGCAAGGCTGGCGTACCAGAGCTATATCCCTGTGACGGGGATCAAATTGACGTGGAGAATTGGAGGCTTTGATGGAGAGAAACATAACGGTGAGAAATACGTATGGCAGGAACCTACAAAATTTACGGCAACCATCACTCCGGAGAATGCCACAGATAAAACTCTCAAGTGGAGCCTGTCGGGTAATTGCACCGGAACCAAAATAAATAATACGGAGTATAGCGTAAGCCCCGGCAGCTCGAGGCAAGCAATCCTGACCGTGCAAAGCGCGGATGGTCCGACCGTGCGAGTACAAATAACTATGAAGTATGGTTATGTATCGACGTACAGTCCACAATATGGAGCTTTATCAGCACCTACAACTTATATAGATTCCATTGAATTTGTATAATTCCAAGATGCAATGCGAAAGGAAAATCAAAATGACCTTACTGGACTTTGTATGCTTCTCCGCACAAGACTGATTCTACTACTGACAAAACAAAAAGCAGCCCCGGGGTGGGGGCTGCTGGGAGAAACCATATTTACTTTGCTGACACAGGAACAAACTCCAGTTTTATTTTCATTCCCATTCCCGCTGCAAGGCGCTGGAGAGTACGGAGCGAAGGGTTTGCGTTGCCCCGCTCCAGCTTGCTGATGTCGGTCTGTGCTATGCCTGTACGCTCGGAGAGCTGCTTCTGAGTCAAACCGCTCTCCTTCCGAGCCTTCAGGATGGCCTCAATGACTGTAAATTCGGGGTCGAGGGCATCCCATTCTGCCTTAAACTCGGGGTCTTTCATCTGTTCGGCAAGAAATTCATTGAAATTGCTCATCTGTGTTTCTCCTTTCGGGTGAGGTAATCGGCACGGTACATTTTTGCCAGCTCGATCTCGGCTGGCGGTGTTTTCTGAGTCTTCTTTACAAAACCGTTGGTCAGAATGACCTTTTTGCCGACCACAAAGAAGTAGAGGACTCGGGTAATGTCAGAGCCAAATTTGGTGCGTATCTCAAAAATCCCATCGTCCAGCGCCTTGGAGTATGGCTCTCTCAGAAAAGGCCCTTCTGCGCCGAGAAGTGACACGGTGCGCAAGACCTTGGCTTGCATCTTTTTGTCGAGGTTCAAGATGAAATCCTTAGCCGGTTCTGTTCCATCAGGCCGGTTATAGAACTCAATTTCATACTCCTGCACATCTTCGCATCCTTTCATAGAGGATTTATCCTATAAACATTATAGTGGATATATTCTCTATTGTCAAGAAAAAGTTAAAAAGAAAGGTCGTGTTCTCTATCGCTATCAAAGAATATTCCATGTCCCGGGACTCCACCCGGCAGCTCTCACCCAGCTTCCGGGTGCGGGAGTTTGCCTGCAAGGGCAGCGACGTCGTGCTCCTCGACGAGGAGCTGGTGGTGCTGCTCCAGTGCATCCGGGAGCACTTCAGAAAGCCGGTGCATATCACCAGCGGATACCGCACTGCCGCCCACAACGCCGCCGTCGGCGGCAGCAAGTCAAGCCAGCACCTGCTGGGCCGGGCGGCAGACTTCTACGTTGAGGGCGTGGACGTGGCCACGGTCGCCGCCTACGCCGAGACCCTGCTGCCCGCCCGGGGCGGCATCGGGCGCTACCCGAAGGACGCAAAGCACCCCACCCGCAAGACCGGCTGGGTGCATATCGACACTCGGGCGAATAAGTCCAGATGGACGATGTAAAGGAAGGTGAATAAAATGAAGGATACCATTTGCACCGCGATCGGCATCATCGGCGGGGTTATCGCCTCGCTGTTTGGCGGCTGGGACACCGCGCTGCAGACGCTGGTCATCTTTATGGCCATCGACTACATCACCGGTCTGGTGGTGGCGGGTGTGTTCCACGCCAGCCCCAAGACCAAGACCGGCGCGCTGGAAAGCAAGGCAGGCTGGAAGGGCCTCATCCGCAAGGGAGAGACGCTGCTCATCGTTCTGGTGGCCTGCCAGCTGGACGCCGTCATCGGCGGCAGCTTCGTCCGCGATGCGGCGATCATCGGCTTTTCGGCCAACGAGGCTATCTCCATCGTCGAGAATGCCGGCCTGATGGGTCTGCCCATCCCCGCAGCCATCACCAAGGCCATCGACATTCTCAAGCAGCGGGCCGAGACGCCCGAGAAAGGCAAGGACTGACATGAAAAAGAAGATCTCCGCCGGTACTTTGACCCGCACTGCTGTGCTGGGCCTCGCCCTGGCAAATCAGCTGCTCAGCGCAGCGGGTAAGCCTTTGCTGCCCATCGACAATGCCCGGCTTGAGCAGATGATCTCTACTGGGGTTACCGTCGGTGCTGCGCTGGCCGCATGGTGGAAGAACAACAGCTTCACCCCTGAGGCCATCGAGGCAGATGCATTCATGGCGAGGATGAAGAAGAGCATACATTGAGCTGTCGCCCCTAACTGCATAGCATGACAACGCCCCCGCCTCGGAGAACATCCGAAGCAGGGGCTCTTTATTTATTCTTTCATCATGGCAAGTATGAGCCGCATTTCTTCCGTTGCAGCTTGAATCTCGCCGCAGAGCTGTTCGACCTCTGCGACGCAGCTGACCAAATCAAGTGTCTTGATATATTCGATTTTTCGCCCTATATCCGAGAATTTTTGTCCAACACAACCCAGCTGTTCTTCCGGAAAGTTCATACATCCACCGTTCTGCCCTTTTTCTTAAACCGATTTCACAACAATTATCTATCACTTAATTCATTGAAAATTTTGTCAAAAAGCCTCAATTCTCGATTTTGAGCCACCTCATGTTGCGGTTTTTGTTGCGGTTTTCTTCGTATGCATCAGTTTAAATAAGAAAAAATCCTACAAATCAGTCAAATTTTGACGCTGATTTGTAGGATTTTTGGAGCTACTGATCCGATTCGAACGGACGACCTGCTCATTACGAGGCTGTCAATATTTCCGATTTTATAACATATCTTCGTTAAAACAGAAACCACCTGCGCCACCTCTTGCGCCACCTCCCTTGCGCGGAAGGTGGCGCAGTTTTTGCGTATTTACCGGTCGCTTGCCGCCCGTCCGCCTCACTTCACACTCTTCCGCAGCCGCTCAAACTCAGCGTCGGCCTGAATGGCCTCCTTGGTAAAGCTGTTATTGAACCACCAGTTGACCAGCGCAGACACGGTGGTGAAGCCGGTGGAGATGAGCTGTTCGAGCTGGGCGCTCTCGATGGGCAGCACGGGCTTGCCTGCGGCGCTCAGAATCTGGTTGATGAGGGCCAGAGCCAGCACGGCGGTGCGGGCCAGGGTGGCGGCGGATACGGTGCGGGGAGTGGTGATATGTGCGTTCATGGGATGTCCTTTCTGAGCATCATTTCGACAGTGCTTCTCAAGTCCATGTATTATGCCTCCTTACTGCTTTTGCAGCGCCGCCTTTGCCCGGTCAAAGAAAAACTGGATGACCGCACCGATGGTCTCATCGGTGATGGCCCAGCTGATAAGCCTGCCGTATTTGCTGGTACTCAGGGCGGCCCGGAGCATCTTGACGACCCACGCCTTGCGCTCTGCGCCGCGCTTTGTCCCCTGGATCTCCTGCTCTGCCCGCTCGATGAGATCCAGCACCAGCGGCTTTACCGCTGCGCCGTAGCCCAGCCGAATGCAGCCCAGGGCGTAAAAGATAAAGCCGCCCAGCATGAGAACTGCCGCCACCGGGGCAGGGATAAGGTCAAAAAGCTTAGTTGCCAGTGCTACCATGATTGGTCACTCCTTTTAACAGATAGTTGTCGATGTCGGTGCGGCTCTTCTGCATTCCCTCGCGGTTGTTGCCGGAGAGCTGGGCGTCCAGCAGATTGCGCACCCCGTCGAGGGTCAGACGGCTCACCTCGTCGATTTCGTCGAAGCGGCGCAGATCGCGGGCAAGGGCTTGTGTGTGTTGGAGCTGGCCCTGCTCCAAGGCGCCGATGCGCTTGTCCAGCTCATCCAGACGCTTGTTCTGCGCGTTGTCCGGCTCCTGTGCCTTTTTGATGTACTTGTGGATGATTTCCAGCACCTTGTCGATGGTGATGGCTGCAGCACACAGGCTGCCCAGGATGCCCAGCACCCACAGCAAAGCTTCTTTTTCGGTCATTTGCCCTCCCGGAGACGGGTCAGGCCCTTCTTGCGGATGATTTTCGGATAGTTGAGGGTAGTGACGTTGAGGTCTACGTTGCCGGAGATGCCCGGCACGCTGCCCTTGCTGGTGTGTTGGTGGGCGTTGTAGTTAAACGTCACGTTGGGCGTCTTGCCGGTGTAGTCGGCAAGCCAGACGTCCCACCGAGAGGACAGCCGAGCCATGTCCAGCTCGTACTTGTAACCGGTGTAGGTGTACAGCTGGGCGTAAAAGCCCATTTTCTCCACCTTTTCCAGCGCGTAGGCGGTGAGGTTGGTGAGGTCGAGGGTGCTCATGGGCTTGAGCTTGTTTTCCTCCACGTCCACCGCCACCGGCAGGGTCAGTTCCTTGCCCCGCAGCGCCTGCCGCAGCAGGGCAAGCTCTGCGTCGGCCATCGCCTCACTGGTGGCATTGGTGTAGTAGTAGACGCCCACGTCCAGACCGGCAGCTTTGGCGTTGCGGTAGTTGGACTCAAAGGTGGGGTCGATATACAGGCCGTCTGCCCGCTTGGAGAGCTTGCGGTTGGTGCTCACCGCCCTGAGCATTGCTCCCTTGTAGCCCGCCGCTGCCACCTGCGCCCAGTCGATAAGGCCCTGATACCGGCTCACGTCGATGTACCGGTAGGGCGGGTCGCCCTCCCAGCCGACGACAGCCTCTGCCTTGGGGGCTTGGGGTGCAGGCTCAGGCCCGCCCGTGTCCCGCTCGTCCCCCGGGCCAAAGATGGCCCGCACCAGCTTTTCCAGCAGCTCCAGCAGCTTACCCATCGTAGTCCTCCCCCGTGATCTCCTTGTACCGCTCTGCAGTGATCTCGCCGTCGGCCACCCGCTTTGCCAGCTCCGCTTTGACTCCGGTATGGCGGCGTGCGGGCATCTCTGCCCACGTCTTTGTACCGGCGATGAGCCGGTTCGCCCAGATTTTATCCATTTTGAAATCCTCCTTACTTGTTGACGGCGGCATCCAGCTCGCACAGCGAGTCCTCGATAGCCGCCAGCCGCTTCTCTGATGTTGTATCCTGCTCACACATGGCGTCCTCGATCTCCGCCACGAGGCCGGGCAGCTCCCTGAGCTTCTGCTCCTCTTCCAGCTTCCGGTGGAGCTCTTTCAGGCTCTTTTCTGTTTTGTGCAGACTCATCCGATAACACCTCCGATCATGGTGATATTGCCGCCGACGCCGGAAGCTCCCCGGGTGATCGTCACCTTGTAGTTAAAGGCCGCTCCCTTGGCGGCGGTCTTGTTGGTAAAGGCGTGGTGTGCAAAGGCCCGGCTCTCGCCGCGCTGGATGTCGGTGCAGTTCTCCCACACGGGAGCATCGTCCCGTGCGTTATTGGTCATCTCCACGGTCAGGCTCATATCTGCCGGGAAACTGCCTTCGAGCGTCAGCGCCGCCACGGTGATGGTGTCGTCCGCCGTCAGGGGCTGGGCCAGCGAGAGGACAGCGCTTGTCACATTTTTGGTAAAGGTAGCGGTCCAGTCTGTCGAGGTCTTGCTGTCGTCCGCTTTCAGAACCAATGTGTTCTCCCCGTTGAGGATCTGCTGGAACAGGGCTTTCTCGCTCAGGCACTGTACCGTGAGTTCGGTGCCGGAGGCCACATTCTCGCAGACGGCCAGCGCCACGCCGTTCACCTTTTCGGTGATGGTCATGGGGTCTCCGTCGCCGTCGGTCACGGTGAAGGGCAGTGCAAACGGCTCGTTTTTCTCGCCCAGTGCCACGCCGCTCTCACCCACATCGGAAGCGATTTCCGGCGGCTGGTTTGCCGAGGCGAAGCCGTCCTTGTCGATGTACAGCGTTTCCGGCAGGGTGAAGCAGGGGAGGTAGCCGTAAGAAGCGCCGTAAGTGCCTTCGGCAGTCGAAAGACTAGAGCCGCTTGCGGAAGCTATGTATTTTCCGTTGGCATAGCCATAAATAGTTGACCAATCCATCGAACTAGGATACGTAAGGGTCTTAGATGGACTTCTCGTCCAGATGCCGCTTCCGTAGCGGGTTCGAATACTGCTGATTCTGCTGATTGCAGCTGAGGAAAGCGCAGAACCGTCGGAGAAGCCTGAGACCCCGACTTCCGTTGCCGAAACAGGGAAAAAGCTCGACTCGTATGTGCCACGGTGAAGTACTGTTCCAGTCGGCGTGCCATTAGGTAAAACAGATATACTAGCATATTGACCGGAATATTTTGTCGTGCCAATCAAGCCCCGCACTTCGTCTGAAAACTTATTCACATAGGTTCTTTTATACCAAGTGGCCTCATTATTGCTATCGGGCGTGTAAGTATTCTTCTCGGACGTAGTATGTGTCCCGCTCGTCGCCGGGCTCTCCCGGCAAAACAGCGTCCGTCCCTTGCCGTTCAGGCCGCTCTCGTAGTTGTGGGCCAGCGCGTAAAACTTGACTTTGGTGCTGCCTTCCATCAGGTATACAAAGCCATCACCAATGGCTAGGTCTTTGATCTGCATATTTTAATCCTCCTTTCTCTCAAAACTCCACCCGGCTCGCCGCCTTGTTCCACACACCCGTCAGCTCTACGCC
>OBIA01000163.1_pt1 | contig 51172 bp, 44 predicted proteins | sample 1519911 | NCBI WGS metagenome assembly OBIA01 (sample SAMN04209236, study PRJEB22552) | human gut metagenome | biome: gut; material: feces | host: Homo sapiens | place: USA: Oklahoma | reverse complement strand
TTTAACAACTATGCGGTAGCGCCAGTGACAGCGCAATTTGACTTTAGTAAAGTCTTGGCAGGACGCACTCTAAAAGATGGCGAGTTCAGTTTTGTCTTGAAAGATGCGACTGGTAAAGTACTTCAAACGAAGACCAATGATGCTTCAGGTAAAGTAGCCTTCGATGCACTCACTTATAAGAATAATGAGGTTGGTATTCATAAGTACACTGTAGAAGAAGTCGCAGGTTCAGAAGCCGGAATGAGTTATGACCCAATGAAGGCAGAGGTAACAGTTACTGTCACGAAAGATGGTCATACCCTTACAGCGACCAAAGCTCTTCCAACAGATACAGAGTTCGATAATACGTTCACCCCAGCGGCAACCAGTGCCCAATTCAAGTTCACGAAGAAACTTGAAGGCAAAGCCCTAGAGGCAGATGCTTTCAGCTTCGAGTTGCTTGAAAACGGTCAAGTTCTCCAAACGAAGAAGAATGGGGCAGACGGCACGATCCAATTTGACGCTATTTCATATGATAAAGAAGGTACACATACCTACACTGTTCGTGAAGTAGCCGGCACAGATACAGATATTGACTACGATACGATGAACGCCGAAGTGACAGTTAAGGTCACAAAAGACGCCACAACAGGTATCTTGACAGCCAATGTTGTTATGCCAGCGGATAGCGAGTTTAACAACTATGCGGTAGCGCCAGTGACAGCGCAATTTGACTTTAGTAAAGTCTTGGCAGGACGCACTCTAAAAGATGGCGAGTTCAGTTTTGTCTTGAAAGATGCGACTGGTAAAGTACTTCAAACGAAGACCAATGATGCTTCAGGTAAAGTAGCCTTCGATGCACTCACTTATAAGAATAATGAGGTTGGTATTCATAAGTACACTGTAGAAGAAGTCGCAGGTTCAGAAGCCGGAATGAGTTATGACCCAATGAAGGCAGAGGTAACAGTTACTGTCACGAAAGATGGTCATACCCTTACAGCGACCAAAGCTCTTCCAACAGATACAGAGTTCGATAATACGTTCACCCCAGCGGCAACCAGTGCCCAATTCAAGTTCACGAAGAAACTTGAAGGCAAAGCCCTAGAGGCAGATGCTTTCAGCTTCGAGTTGCTTGAAAACGGTCAAGTTCTCCAAACGAAGAAGAATGGGGCAGACGGCACGATCCAATTTGACGCTATTTCATATGATAAAGAAGGTACACATACCTACACTGTTCGTGAAGTAGCCGGCACAGATACAGATATTGACTACGATACGATGAACGCCGAAGTGACAGTTAAGGTCACAAAAGACGCCACAACAGGTATCTTGACAGCCAATGTTGTTATGCCAGCGGATAGCGAGTTTAACAACTATGCGGTAGCGCCAGTGACAGTACAGTTCAATTTCACTAAGAAATTAGAGGGTCGTGAGTTGAAAGCTGGAGAATTTAGCTTTGTTTTGAAGGATGAAAAAGGAAATGTAATCGAAACAGTAGCGAATGATGCATCTGGTAAGATTAAATTTTCAGCACTTACATTTAAAAATGGTGAAGAAGGGACTTACATCTATCATGTAGAAGAAGTAAAAGGTACCGAAGCTGGTATCGAGTATGACCACATGATTGCTACTGTTGGAGTCAAAGTGAAGAAAGATGGAAGAGTGTTAATCGCTACTACTGAATTACCAGCAGATACAGAATTTAACAATAAAGTAACCCCACCAACTCCACCAACACCTGTTGTTCCGCCAGTAACCCCACCAACTCCACCAACACCAATAGTTCCACCGGTAACACCTCCTATCCCACCGACTCCAGAAGTTCAAACAGTGAAATCAGTCACTTCGCTTACTCCAGTAGTTTATGAGGATGTAAAAGAACAAGAACTTCCTAAAACTGGTGACAATAAGTCTGAAGTCGCAATAGAGGTTGGAGGCCTTCTTACATTAGTTGGATTGGTCTTATCAAGAAAACGGAAGAACAATTCATAAAATTGAGGATTGGTAAATAATTCAATATGTTTATGCTAAGTTGATTTCAAACTTTAATTATTTATTAACTTATCCATAAATAGGTAGTAAAAACGCAAGGGTACTCTTGCGTTTTTGCTTTAGGGAGGGATGTCAATTGTTTCTTGGTGAACAATTTTATTGAGCAAGTTGTGAATAACACGATACTTAAATGTTTAAAATAATTTCTTGAAGGATGAAAAATAACCTAAAAGAAGAACATTTTGTCATCGTTCAAAGTCTATTTGAAAATAAAAAACAGCTCTTTTCGCAATGGAAGGAGCCGGACTTTTATAGATAGCTTTTATTATATGGATTTGATATACTCTTATATGTAGAAAAGTGATAGACGGTGGCTTTCAATTATTAGAGAGGAGTGATGCCTATGGGCAAACATTCAAAATCTAGTAGAGAGGAGAGCCGTTTTGACAGCGTTCGAGATTGTGCAAACCATTCTAGGCTTTGGTAGTTTTACTATCGCTCTAATTGGATTATGCTACAAACTCTTTAAAGACGATGACAAAAAATAATCCGTCCCCACTTTTGGCGAAGTAAGACGGATTATTTTCGTTTAAAACTAGCCACCGTCTTTTAAACGGCTCTACATGGAAGTTGAGTGACTGCTCAACTTCTTTTTTTCTACCACAATTTTATCAGAATAAACAATTTAAGTCAATTCGAAATATAAAGATATTGATGAACTGACAGTACCAATGATAAATGAGTATATAGAAAAAGTAGTAGTCCATGAAGCAACAGGGGGAAGAAAAGGAAAAGATAGAAAACAACAAGTCGATGTTTACTTTAACTTTATAGGCAACTGTCAAGTGCTATGAAAAGCGGGCATAGAAAAAATGACTTAAAAACGGTAAAATATTATTAGTTAATTTAGACTAACTTGCAATTAGCTTTCATCTTTAAGGAATAATGTGAAATGCTAAGAGCGGAGAGAGTTTAAAATTTGTTGTTGGGAGGAGTTTTGCTGGTGAGTGATAAGAGTAACAAAAAATTTTGGGATAAATTCGCCAAGTTGTATGCTCCTTTTATGAAGAAGGATAAAGGTGTTTATGATAAAGTTTGCGGATACATAAACCCCTATTTGAGTAAGGATATGAATGTACTTGAACTTGCTTGTGGTTCAGGTCAATTATCCTTTAACCTTTCCAAATATACGAAAAGTTGGATTGCAACTGATTTTTCTAAACAAATGATTTTTGAAGCAAGAAAACATGGAGAATACGAGAACCTTGTCTTTGAAATAGCTGATGCTACTTCATTGATTTATACAGATGAGAAATTTGATTGTGTAGTAATAGCTAATGCACTTCATATTATGCCCGAGCCTGACAAGGCAATGAAAGAAATATATAGGGTATTAAAACCTAATGGTACTTTGTTTGCTCCCACTTTTTTATGGAAAGAGGAAAAACAAAGTAAATTCAAAAAACGGCTGATGTCTATTGTAGGGTTTAAGATGTATAAAGAATGGGATAAAAAGCAATTTGAAGAATTTATCCATGAATATGGATTTTCAGTAGCTGAAATGAAATTGGTAAATGGAGGTCTTGCACCAGTTGGTGTAATGATTGCATATAAAAAGTAATATTAAATTATTATTTACAAAGTAATATGAATTTAAAAGCGGTAGTGTAAAATAAGTTGTGTACACTCAAAAAGCTCTATAATCTCTACAGTGGTTTTACCCACTACAGAAATTATAGAGCCGTAAAATGAAGGTACTTTCTTTTATTCCTGTAAGTTAGATACTTGCAGTTTATGGCAACTCCATTGGGGTTGCCTTTTTACTTATTGATTATGTAATCAAAATGAATCATTATGACTAACCTTACATAAGTACAATCTTGCCAAAAATGCTGAAATCATCCTTTTCTGACAAGGTGATAGGTGCCTCGTCAGAATTTAGCGAGTTAAGGAGAATGTCCCCATTTTCTCTATTTTGACCTACCTTCATTACGAAGAATCGACTATTTATCTGTACGATGCTAATATCCCCAGTTCGTAGAATTGAATCTTTTATGACAAATATCACTTCATCATCGAAGAAACTAGGTTCTAGGGAATCACCAGCAACCTTAAACGCAATATCATGTACCGGAATAGGCACTGGGTAGTCAAGACAGTCGACTGGTACCTCTGATAGTTCAAACCCTTGAGAACTGACTCTAGCATATATACTGACTCTTTTGGTTGGGCGCTCACCTTGTCCAAGTATTTGTTTTCTATGGTCTTTTTCTCTGATTTCTTTAGAGAGATGCTGATTATCTAATCGATTTTCTATGAAATCAACTGTAACATCCTGATTCCCCTCATCAAGCTGCTTGAACATTTCACCAACATATTCTTCCTTATTGTCATTAAATGGTGGATAAGCATATTTATTGGGTGATTCTGATAATCCCAATAAATAGTCTGACGTAACACCGAATAACTCGACTAATTTTACAAGATCCTTGAATGTAGGAGCATTGGTCCCATTTTCCCACTTTCCTACTGTCTGCTGTGTTTTTCCAATCTGTACACTGAATTCTTTTTTTGTCCAACCTCTAGCTAGTCGGAGTTTTGTTAAGCGTTCAGTAAACATTATCCCCTTTGTGTTGTTACTATCTTTACACTCTTTCATGTATCTTCCCTACACACGTCTTCCTAAAAAAATTATAATTTTTTATAATCAAAATCATTATAGCAGTTTTAGAAACAATAAACAAATACAGAAAAATAATACGAAAAACAGTATATATACTGTATAAATTAGTATAAGCGTTATTTTATTTAATCGATATAAAGTAAAACAAAAACCAATGATATGTTAAATAAAAATGATGATAAAGTCATGTTTTTATTTATTAAACAACTAAATAATTAAAATAACGTGAGTAAGGTGTAATTAAATTATGAAATTCTCTTGATTGTTTGACACAAAAATAGTAAAATCAATTCAGAAACATAACGATTAGGCAGGTTATATATATACATGGGAAACATTATTTCAGAATTGAGACGACGAAAGAAGCTCTCAAAGAAAGCATTGGCTCATAATCTTAATGTTGATGCAGGGACTATCGATAAATGGGAAAATGGAGCTAATATTCGTATGGAAAACGTTGTAGCCTTAGCCGAATACTTTGGTGTTTCTACGGACGATATTTTAGGAACAAGACAGCATTAATTACTAATCTCTGGTATCTAAGATATTACGCAGCGTTTTATGATGGAAGATAAGGGAGGGACAATGACAACAGCAATCACTAACCCTAAAAAAATCACTTTAGAAGACCTAGAAGAAAAGCTAGAGTCATTTATCCATGTATTTAATGATGACCTATGCCGAACCATTATTGAGTATATGATTGACTCAGAAGGGCCATTTGCAATTACTCGATATAAGAAGTTTGGATCACCATGGTTTTATCAGGCAACCAGAGATATTTCTGATAAACTCTGGAGAAAACTAATCGAAGAGGGAAAATCAGAGACTGAAGCTAAAGCCATAGCTAAAGATGTGATATCAACGTATTATCAATATATGTTATTTGATATGTTGCTTGCGGGACAAAATAAGTTAGCTTCAAAAGAAGTCCAAGTAAGGATTTCTAGTTTGACAAATAACCGGCAACAAAATGAAGTAAAAAAACTAGCCTTCATGAGAGGTTGCAGGGAATACATTCAGAATTTACCACTTAAGACACTTACAAATTACATTCCTCTAGCCGAATTGTTTAAATACGCTGGTGTCGGAGAAGTTCCAGATTTAGCGAAAATCTTCAGCTTGCTTGATTCCAGTGAAGCGGGATGTTTGAAAAAGGTCGGAGAAGTCATCCATTTTGACGATGCTGCAGTAGATGAAGTGATTGAAAAAAGATTTTTAAGGAGTTCTCAACTTCGTTTCTCTAGCGGTAAACTATTGTACAACTCAGAAAGTGTTGTATTTAAGTAGATTTTAGAATTGAATATAGAATGAATAAAGGGGAAAAGGATATAAAAACATATCCTTTTTTTGTGTCGTCATAAATAAGGTGGGTGTCACTGGGTTATAGAAGGCATATGAGGTTTAGTATAATGGTTCCAAAAAATTTAAGAGAAGGAATAGACAAATGACAAGAACACCAGGTAATAAAAAATGGTTCCAAAATATTGCTAAGAAAATCAATCTCCCACTTTATCCGAAGAAAAAATTTAATGGGGAAGAAGTCACTCTCATGCCTGATGGGACAGTTCGATTATCTGAAACAGGAGAAAAGCCTTCTGCTGAAGCACTGGAAGCCTATCAAGACTTCGTTAAAAAATTCAATGAAAGACTACGTCGTTTTGGGGTAAGGACAATCGATGGAAAAGCAACATTGAATACTGTCTCTCGATTTTCGGACGACTATTATAAGAAGTATGCCTCTATACCATTGCTGAAACAAGTTTATCCAAACAATGACTTTCCTTTCCATTTGCAACTTCAAGAGAATTACATCATTCAAATCAACTATAGTCAAGAAACGGACTATGAGTTAATTAGTAAGCAACTAAACCAGCTAGATATGGATATCCTACTATTTATAGCTACTTTCCGAAATGTTCAACTACTTCAAATTTCAAGGGAGTTTGGTTTACCGATTCCTAAAATCAAACCACATCTCAAACGACTCAGAGAGTTTTACTTAGTTCAAGAGTGGGAGTTCGAACGTGAGGATACTCCAGGGGCTCTTGCGACAAGTTACTCTATTTACAGTCATGGAACAATGTTGCTCTTATTAGCAAATAAGATCAGCAGAAACTTCACTTATAAATGGAAAGATATTCTTCGAGAAGAAGATAACTACTCTCCTATCCGATACTGGAAGGTCGTAGATGCCTATCAGAACTTCAAATTTAATCAATACTATGCCTATTTTGTTCCTACGTCAAAACTGGAGAAGTTCACGTATACAGTGACTAAGACACAAGAAAAGAGTGAGAGTAAAAGTCTTCTTTCTGGTATGGAGAAACGAAAATCAGAATTACAAACCAAAAAGGCGAAGAAGAAAGAGCGTACATATACGGTCCATGTTCCTAGATATCTCTTTATCGGTCAGTTAGCTCTCAATAAAAAGGAAGGTGACGGTACAAAGAATCTTTTTGATATGTATCCTTATATCACTAACGTAGGTGATACCAGCGATCTTGATAAATTGCTCAATGTCTTTAAACACTTTGGACGTTTCGAGGATGGTTTAGATGAAGAAGGCAACAAACGTTATCTATTGATTATCGTTGATAATTTTGACGATATTCAAGAAATTGAAGACAAGTATATGCTTATTGAAAATGGTGGCTATAAGAACCTCAATAACATTATTTTCCTCAACCTAGAACTTGCTGCAGAAGAAGGGATGGATAAGTCTCTTGTTGTTATCAGAAGTCAAAATGCAACTGATGGTGGTCGTGTAGCCAAATACATGCCTTTTAGAATGAATGAAGCGTTTAACGAGCGTCCACTAATCAAAGATGCCGAACTAGAAGAGTTAAATCAAGAAGAAGGTGATACTGATGCTTAATATCTATATTGATCCCTATGTCCTATCTCCTTTTGAAGCCTCTCCCTTTTTTCACAAGCTGACTAACTTTGCAAAATCTAAAGACCACAGAGTCGCCATTATGGGATTTAAGTCACATATTTCTTGGAATGCTCTATCGTATTTAGAAGATAAAGCTAAGATTTCGATTACCCACAATCATGCAGACCTAGAGGATGAGAAAAAACATGCCGTTCTGCTAGCGGGCTATTTAAAAAAGGATATTGAGTTAGTAACGTCTTCAACAAACCACATTACAGATATCTTCCTCTTTGATGAGCAGGCTCAGATGGATACGAATACTTTGTCTCAGCTACTCAGCAAGGTCCCTTACGTACATTACCTATCAACAGAGCATTTTTTCCATTCTCCTCACGTCAATAATTTCCCTAAGAACAGGCCATTTATTTTCAACACCCAACTTTTTCGAGACACGAGAAATATTTATTTTGCTAACAGTTTAGTAGAAGGTCATGATTCACTATTTGAAAGCTTAGCTGAGAATGATATTACCCAACAATCATTTTTGGGTAGCAACAACTATATCTATATACCAGGTCATAATGGAAAAGAAGAATCACGCGCTAAGCTCATTATGAACGTTACAAAAATTGAAGATCTGACGGTTGAAAGCATAAAACCTTTAGAGCCAGTATCAGCCACTGCAGAACCTCAACAAAGCCTGAAAGAGCTACGTTTAGATGAAATTGAAGAACGTCTAAAGCAGAAAATGAAAAGCTCAGATACAATTAAAAACAATGAAAATTCAAGTGAAGTCTTGAAAATTACTTCTGAAACCCTTACAATGATAAGGAAGGTAATGGATTGTATTGGGAGGATGGAAAATAGTTTAAATGCTAAGATGACTGAACAAGCTGACGACAACAATAAACTTGATTCAGATTTTGATCCATTATACGCCTTCAGGGCCCAACATGATAAATTGGGGGAAGATTAAACAATAATAAGGGGTTGAAGGAGATAAAAATGGCCGATGAAGTAATGACTAAAAAAAACATTTACTTAGTGTCAGACGTTGACAAAGCTAGGGAACTTGAGGCATACATCGTAAGTACAAAAGATGGTATGGAAGTCTTTGGACTTATTGGTTGTGATGAACTTGAGGAATTAACAGATGCTCAACGAGAATTTGTGCAGAGCGATGAAGCGATGCAATTCAAAAGTAACTAAGCTCCATGATTGATGAAAAAAGCTGAGAAATCAGCTTTTTTAGTGTTTAATGATTTCTGGTTAGGATAAAGTTTTTTAAAATGCTCGTATTTGATTTGCTATGGTTTTGTCAACTCTAGTGGCTTTTTATAAAAACTCTAACCTAGTGATTATTATGTTGTTTTACAATCTTATGAAGAAAATTTGGAGATAATTATGAATGATGAACAGAAAAAGGATTTCAAAGAGATAAAAAAGTCGTTGAAAGAACTTGAGGATATTATTAGTAAAACAAATTTATCTGATATCAAAGATATTACAAATACTGTTGCTAAAGCTTCTGGTGTTTACGAGAAGTTTCCTGAATCAGAACTAGTAGCAATTGAATATGTACAGACATTAAGTACTCTAGCCGATCGAGCTTTTGTAAGTACACTATTTACTCCAGCCTTGGGCCAGGACACTCTAGCTGACGTAACGGTAGCTAAAATTCATAGTATTTACGAGAAATTTCCTGAATCAGAAGACATAGCAATCCAATATGTAAGTACACTAAATATTCTATCCCTGAGCCAGAACAGTCTAGCTGACGCAACAGCAACGGTTGTTAAAGCTTCTGATATTTGCGAGAAGTTTCCCGAATCAGAAAACGTAGCAACTGAATATGTACAGACATTAAGTACTCTAGTCATGAGACAGGATCTAGTTAACGCAACGGCAACGGTAGCTAAAATTCTTGATATTTACGAGAAATTTCCTGAATCAAAAGACATAGCAATGGAATATGTAAGGATATTATCTATTCTAGCCCTGAGACAGGACAGTCTAACTGACGTAACGGTAACGGTAGCTAAAATTCATAGTATTTACGAGAAATTTCCTGAATCAGAAGTCGTTGCATATACATATGTTCTCACATTAAGTATTCTAGCCAGGCTTCAGGATAGCCAAGCTGATGTAACGGCAACGGTAGCTAAAGCATATGATATTTACGAGAATTTTCCTGACTCAGAAGCCGTAGCAGGTGCATATGTAAAAACATTAGTTTATTTAGCAAGTAGACAGGACGCTAAACAGGATTTAATGGAAACTTTTACGGAAGTAATTAACATTTATAATAAGTTTTCTAAGAAGGAACATATTAGTAGAGTATTTGCAGCTGCAATCTCTGAATATATAAATAACATTAATTCTAATTTTTCTAGTGGGGAAAAAGTTAGTGTTAAAGAAAGGTTGAAAATTCTATTTAATTGTCTAAGTAATGATAATTATGAACTTACGGAATATATTATAGGCAATATTTTTTATTTTAATAATGGAACAGATTCGTTTAATAGTGATACAGTGTCAGTTACTAAGGAAATGTTTAAAATTATCATTGAATTTGGTATAGAACTGACAAGATATGCTCCTTTAATAGAACTATTAAAAGATTTGGAAGACTGTTATTGGGAACAACTAATCAGAATATACTGGATAGTGCAAAAAATTAAGTACCAATTATCCGTTAAGGATTTAACAGAAAAAAAATTGGTCACTATACCTCAGGAGAAGTTTTACAAATATTCTTAAAACAAAGTAAAGACAGTAAGAATCGTAAAGAAGAGTATTATATCAGAGAGCATTCACGTTTATGCAATGTAAAGTATATGAATGACCCTGAGGAGGGAACTGTCTTAGATAAATATCTAGGTATAAGTGAATCAGATTATTCAGAAGATTTTTTAAAACCTAGCCCTTGGTTTTTGATGAGTTTAACAACTGAGATTGATAACTTAGCTATGTGGTCACAGTACGGGGCTAGAGCGGAAGGTGTTTGTCTGGTATTAAAAACTGATAGTTTTAAAGTATATGAGTCTATGGCTGAAACAGAATGGATGGGTAAATTTGGTAATTCAATCTTGGAGAAAAAATTAATATCTACAAAATGTGAGAAAACAAACTCTTCTTATGAAAAGGACTACCTTTATCGAATTTGTTACCTTGATGAAGAATCATTAAACAACGGTGATTCAAATGTGGTTAAAGAAGATAATAATAATATGTTAGATGATGAAGAAATAAAATCTATAAACACAAGTTTAGTAGAACTTAAGCAATTTTTGAATAACATAGCTAAAGATTCATTACTGAACAATGCTATTGAGGAGTGCCTCGAGGAAATACGTTATCTTTTTAAAGTTTCAGGCTATAGCTATGAATCTGAACTACGTATTTTGAAATATGCTATGTTAGATCCAGATAATAAAGATATAAAGATAGATGATAAGAGTGGTCCAGTTGCGAAGCTTTATTTAGAACGGGCTATGCCCATTCAATTAGAACAAGTAATTTTTGGTCCTAAATTTTCTAACCCAGAGCATGTGGTTCCATTACTCCACCTTCTTGATAAAGAAATTGAATTAAAACGTTCAGAAAGAAAATTTAAATAGACGATTATGTAGGTTGAGATAAAAAGAAATTAATTTGGCCAAAACTAAAAAAGTTTATCGATATAAAACCTTCATAGTCTTGATTAATAGTAGAAAAGGACCTAGTACTGTAAAGTACTAGGTCTTTCATTTAAATGATTGTCAAGCTTTAGAGTTAGTAAATGTATACTATCACGATAAATCGATATTAGCTTAGGGGCACTCCACATCTATTCGGAAAATAAGTATTTGTTGAATACACATATTAGTTATGATAAACTACTACTAACAAGAAAATTGTTAGATTTGAGGCTAATATGAAACAAGAAACACTTATGAAAAATATAAACGAGTTGCTCGAGATTATGCCTTGGTATGTTAAGGAATATTATCAAGCAAAGCTCGTTATTCCATATAGCTACAAGACGCTGTATGAGTACTTAAAGGAATATAGACGATTTTTTGAATGGTTGATTAGTGATCATGAGAAATTGGGTAAAACTGTACGTTATGCAGACTATAATACGATTGCTGATGTTCATATTGATGAGCTGGCCCATTTACCAAAGTCTGTTATCGAAGGTTACTTTGTTTATCTTCGTGAAAATACTGAGCGTCGGTCAATCTCTGAAGTTAGCATTATTCGAACTAAAGATGCCCTCTCTAGTTTGTTTAAGTATCTTACTCAAGAAACTGAGGATGATGAGGGTGAACCTTATTTCTATCGAAATGTCATGGTTAAGGTGAAAATCAAGAAGCCTAAAGATACCTTGGCTAGTCGTGCAGATAACATGAAAGAAAAACTCTTTCTAAACGATACACAGTCTTTCCTAGATTATATTGACAATGAGCATGAAAAGAAAATCTCAAAACGTGCCCAGGTATCGTTTGTCAAAAATAAAGAGCGTGATCTTGCTGTCATAGCACTTCTACTATCTACTGGAGTCCGTTTATCTGAATTAGTCAGCCTAGATATGCAAGATGTTAATCTAGCCACAAGGACGATTACAGTTATTCGAAAAGGTGGGAAAAAGGACGTTGTAAATATCGCTCCGTTTGGTGTACCTTATATCGAGCGTTATTTAGAAATTAGGAAGGAACGTTACTCAGCAAGTGATTCAGATAAAGCATTCTTCTTAACGACTCAAAATAAAGTGCCTGCAAGGCTTGGAACACGTTCTGTCGAGCTATTGGTGAAGAAGTTATCTACCGCCTATGGTAAACCCACTACTCCTCACAAACTGCGACACACACTTGCGACACGTCTATATGAGCAAACAAAAGACAGCCTCCTAGTCTCTCAACAATTGGGACACAAGGGGACTGCAATGGTAGAGGTTTATGCACACGTAGCTGCAGAGACAACTAAGGAAGCACTGAGTGACTTGTAGTTTATTGTCAATTCTCTTTTAGCTATACACGATACATAGTACAATATATATGTATCGGCTAAAGAGTGTTAGAAAGTAATTTGAGATTTAGGACATGAATTATAGGGAGACGTATGAGAAGAGTTTTAAATAATAAGCTATATTTGAAAGTTCTGGTGTCAGATTTAATATCAAATTTTGGAGATACATTAAAGAAACGTAGGAGATAGTCTATGCATCACAAATCTATCATCAAGCTATTCATTCTATTCATTGCCAGTTTGGGAATAATCATCATCCTTTTTTTAGGAGGGATGATTTACATCAATAATAACTTATCAACCTATTTTATTTATTATGTAAAGCATTTACCACACGCCAAAAATACTAATCCTGAAATGGTGATGATTTTGGATAATCTAGATTCAATAGATGACCCAAACATTAAAGGATTAAGATATGATACAGATGGTAATAATTCAATTATAAATGGAGAAGGGACCATTCTAACTCAGGCTCCTGATAGCAATTCTATTCAGTATGCACTTATTCCTAAAGGAACCCCTCAAGAAAATTATCGAACTTATTATTTTAGTGATAATGGTAAATTTTATACTTACTATTATCAAAGACCTGACGAGGGAAAAGATATTTACGATGATAGTGAAGAAAGACAGAGGGAAGCTCAACACTATATTGATGAAATAATTACTCCCATAGTGAATAAATTAGAGGATAAGCCTCGTGTTGATTTACAATGGTTTTTCAATAAAAAATATCAAGAACGTTTTTCGAGGGACTAATCTTTTATTACTCAACTGTCAACTTTAACCTTGTTAGCATTTTAGATGCTATATACCTTCCTCAGGGAGTAAATAACACTATCAATGTTAAAGAGAAATAATACATCTGCTTATAAGACACTGTTTAAATTAATTTCCCCAACACGATACATAGTACTATATATAGCTGAAAATCTATTGAATGAAGCAGATGAAGATGATGAAATTGTCGATGTTATCATTGATGAAGATGGTTCAATCATTACAGTTGATTTTAGTTAATCTAGTTAAAAAGCAACAACCACATAATATAGGTTGTTGCTTTTTTAGTGAATATGATTTTCCAAAAGCTGAATTTGAAGGATATTGTCGAGTTGGACTAATCTATACCCTTCACTAGTCTTTATTGATATTTCATTACGAGACAGTTCTCTCACTTCGCCAAATAAAGTAACTTTTTTATCACGATGTTTGATAGTGAACTGCCCTTTTAGTTGGGTGGCATAGAGTTGAGAAAGTAATAAGAGTTTCTGAGGCTTACTTAAGTCTGTTGAGAAGTCAACACGATTTTTAGCAGCATGTAATGATGAGGTATGCTCAGACAGAAAGAATCCCATCCACTTCTGCATCCCAGGGTCCTGGTATTCTCTTGCTGCTTGAAATGGTAAATAGGAACGATCAATCATTTTAAACCATCCAAACCTCCAGCAGAATGTCCTCCGATGAGACTACTTCTGGCAATACTCCTCGATGCACTATCAAGTGCATTAGCTTTTAACAGAGAAGTAAAACCAAATTGGTCTCTGATAGAATCTATTGCTGTCTGGAGCCTTTCTTCTTTTTCAATTTGTTCGACATCATCGAACAGTGAGATTAAACCAAAAGATTCATCTACAAAACCAGAATAATTAACCGCTACACTTCGGATTGCTCCTGAAGTGTATTTATTATGGAATAACTTCAACACATAGTTTGTCAGCATGTCGGTGTTATTCGTTGGTTCAATTTTCATTTGAGTATTGATAGAACGCTTGTTCTCATGCTTAGAGTAGCCAAGGTGTATTGAAACAACAGTCGCTTTTTTGCCTATCTTTCTTAATCGGATAGCAACTTGCTCGGCCATCTCTCTAAGGACAATTTCAATATCTCGTTGTCTAAAATAGTCTCTAGGAAGAACCTGGGAGTTGCCTAGACCTTTTGATTTTGGTTTATAGGGTTTATGAACGTTACTTTCATCAATACCATTAGCATGAAACCATAATCGAAGACCAGTTACTCCTAGCTCTTTCTTCAAGATATCTGGGTTAGCATTTGCCAAGTCTTTGATTGAGTAGATACCTAACGTGTTGAAGCGTTTCTCCATTCTTTTACCGATACCCCAGAAATCTGTCATGTTTGGAATAGACCATACCTTCTGCTCCACGTCCTCATAGGACCAATTAGCTCTCATGGTTGGTGTTTTCTTTGCTTCGTTATCAAGGGCAAGTTTAGCAAGTAAGGGGTTAGCGTTTGACATACCAACGGTTGAATAGATGCCAGTTTGTCTCCAGATGTCTCTCTGGATCCTCGCAGAAATAAGGTCGAGCTTTTGTTTTCGCGACAACTGTTTTTCTGGCACGAAGTAATTAAGAGAACTAGACAGGTCAATAAAGCCCTCGTCTATAGAATAAGGGTAAATGTCGTTAGGACTACCATAGTTTTGAAAAATGCCTTGGATTTCCATATTAACTGAGATATATTCGTCCATTCTAGGAGGAACGATGAAAGTCACTTTTGCCCAATCTTCAATGAATCGCACGTATTCTGGATCTGTTCTCAGTCCTTGTCTCTTGGCATTGTAATACGAGAACCTTCTTGTTTGAACATCAAAAGGGAGGTCGTATGCTCTTCCAACATTTGATTTTCCAAACACTTTCTTAAATATCGGTGAAGAAGCAAGGATAAGACCTGCAGAGTTATCAGCTCTACTCATAACACATAAAGAAGTCTTTAAAGGATGTATTCCTCTTTCAACACATTCGACGCTAGCATAAAAAGACTTCATATCGATAAAAGCGATATCGCTTCTTGGCTCTCTTGAATAATCAAAATATCCCATGTGCCACCTCTTTCGTTAGTTTATAAGCTAACGAAAAGTATAGACTATTTTGATGAGGTTTTCAAGTGATACGATATTACTAATAGATTTGATAGTAAAAAAACACCAATAGCTTTGTAATTGGCATTTTTCAGTAGTATTCTAATTCATTTTAAAAGGGGTATAGAGTTAGTTATAAGTAACTTATTCAGAACTTCCTGTTGATGATGATGGTTTCGTAGAGGATGGGATTTCCGTTTTTGAGGTGTTTTTGCTTGTGCTATGATCTTTAATCTCAATTAACTTCTCACATATTTTTTGCGTCAAAGCATTTTGTTGTGATGCCGTTAATGATGCTGCGACACGAATAATAACCGTTCCGTAAACATAGTGTGAAGCAGGGTTGATGACAGTTGGATGGTCATCGAAAGCACTTAAATAGTCATTTCGTTTTTTGGCATCTTCTACCGTTTTATGAACCTCTACGCATCCCCCTGCATCTTTACCTTTTGCTACTAAATCAGCACCAGCAACTGGATTAGTTACTTCATTGTTACAGAAGTGAAATAAGGATTCACTACACGTTAGTAGACGGTAAAAACCTTGATTTCAAGCGATTTTTGAAATTTTTTATTTCAGTAGATTGAAATAAAAATCAGTCGAATCACTACCTTTTTTTGAAATAAGAATACTGATTCGGACAATTAAAAAATAAAGGAGCCTCAAATTGAGGCTCCTTTATTTAGAATTTCTAAATTTTAAAGCTATTTATACCAAAGGTCACTTCCCAGAAGTGACCTTTAAATACTCTATTTTTAACTCTAATGAAATATCGACAAATTGGTCTAAATTAGAAGAACATAGTATATCTAGCATCTTAGACTTTATCCAATTACTTTCGAATACATCAGACAACTCTTTACTAAGTTCTAAATTTAGGTTGTCTATTTTTTCCTTCAAGTCAAAATAATTATATTCTGACTTTCCTTTAAATATTGGATTTTTATTATAGCCTGTTACATTCTTTGTATTATGATTCTTGCTAAAAAGATATACTCTTGGAAATACAAAAAATCCCATCCACAAGTTTCGTAGTTCACCATTATTTATTTCGCCCTTCTGCAAAACATCAGAGAAGTACTTCTCTAAAGGAAGTATGAATTTACTTTGACTAAAATAATCCTCCAAGAAAGTATCTTCATTCACAAGCCTGAGTTTACCTTTCTTATAGAGAAAATACCTTAAAATAGACTTTTCAATCTCTGACATTCTTTCATTTGGAAAAATCTCAGTATATCTTGGTTCTTGTTTCGTATAAAGAAATTCCTGCAGGTTTATTAATGAATCTATCAATATAGAATTACCATTGTCACCATAAACGGTTACCGTATAGTTACTAGGCAAATCATGGAAGTATTCTTGTTTGGATTTACCATTATTATTCTCTTCATAATATAGCAGACACACCCATTTATTAAAAGGCGAAACATCCGTTTCTGTCACTTTATTAGCTGGTATCAAATTCCTTTTTAAACCTAGCAAGAACTTATATTCGACAAAAGCTAAAGTATATAATTTAAGGTATGCTATGTCCTGTTTTATTTTTTCTACAATAACTTTATCTCTATCATTCTTCAGTATGTTATCTAATTCATAAATTTTTTTTAACAAATTTGTCATCATCACTTTCCTAACAAAACATATAATCCTAATGGTCAGTATAGCATAAATTTTCCTCCCTAAACATACATTTCCAATATTGTATAAGAAACTGATGCCGATTGCCATATGGTTTAATTGCATCATAGATACGGTGGAGGTGACTTATGACTAAGACATATGATAACGTCTAGCTCTAGACGTTAAACAGAGCAAGGATATCACTGTAAATTAAGCGAGGTAAATGAGAATGAAGAATTTCAAGACAATCTTTAAAAATTTTATTACGTTAAAATGGTACTACCAGCTTACTATTATGTTAACAACGATGATAATAGTAGCCCTATTCGTGAAATTCCTAATTTGGATTATTCCAATTCTCCTAGAAGTACGTGAGCCATTTATTGCTATCAAAATTCGTTTGATTGCATCAAATGAGATGCTAGTTCAAAAGCAACATAAAGAGGAGGACTAATGATTCACAACATTTTTGAAATCAATAACAAGGGACATCCTACCCCTTTTTCTATTGATATAAATCAATACTTTGCTTGGTTCGTTGCTGTACCTCCATCAATATTGGAAAATCTTAAAGAGTTTCACAAAGAAATGACTGTCTATTTTGAAAAACTAGGTCACTTATTCAACCCTTACTGAGGTTAAATAATAGGTCATTACGTTTCAATAGAGACGGAAAAACCTTGATTTAACGCGATTCTTGAATTTTTAAATTTCAATATATTGCAATAAAAATCAACCGAATGACTATATTTTTGTGAAATAAATTAGATGTTCGGATATATAGAAAACGATCTAGTCATATTGTCTAGAGCGTTTTTGTGTTGTTTAATCGTCTCTACTGAGGAGAATTCTGGAAAAATCATAGCAACAGCTAAGCTATGGACTGATGATTATCGTCGAAGTTACACTGTTAAGTATTACCGAACTTTAACCCAGACTCCTGATGGGGAAACTGTTAAAACTACAAGAAAAATAACGTTTGATACCATGACTCTAACAGAAGATACTGAACAACTTGTTGGGAAATCGATCCCTCCTTTAGGTGGGCGGGCAACTGCTTTCTGCAAGCCATTTGAGGAAGTTCAAAAATACCTCATAAGGTCTTTTTTGTTTACATTTAAATCACGCGATTTAATAAACATAATATTTTATTTATTAGATTTAAATATCTGTCCCCCTATGACGTGGACAGGAATCAAATATTTCGTATGCTTTACGATCGTAAGAATTGATATGGCTTAACTCGGGATAATTTATATCAATAGTTAATGTTTTATTGTTTTTTATATAACGTAATTCCCTGGAACAATATTCACAAGGGGCCTGTGTAACAATTATATGGACATCCTTGGCCGCTGGTTTATCTGTTCTTAGCTTTGCAAATATTTTCCTCTCACAACAAGTAAACATCCGGTTAAAATTTCCATTTGGTTTATCTGGTAAGTTTTGGAATTCTCCGTAATTTATAAAATTTTTTTCATCAGGTAAAAAATATCTAACTTGATCTGTCAATCGTGCAGCGGGAATATTTTTTAGAAAGTTGCTAAATATATCATGAAGATTTTGTCGATCCTTTCCATCCATGTGATTTATTGCATAGTAATAGAAGCCATCACCATAGGCAATCGCATAACAATTTAACTTTTCCCGATTATTTCTCGATAGTTTATCTATTTCAAGTGAAAAATTTTTGTCGGGGATCATTTTCCCAAACCAATCGTTGGTAGCTGTTGAAACTAGAAAAAGCTTATCACTAGAAAGACGACTACTTAATGAGGATTGGAAGAAGCTAGTTAAATGACTTATTTTTTTTGAAAAGGATTCAAAAAGTTCCTCTATGTGTAGGAAGCGAATACGGATTACCGCTTCGTTGGTTATTAATAATTCTAAAATGATAGCTAATAAAATTAATTTTTTAAAAGTGTGTAATTCACCAAAATATTGGTTAATAAAATAGGTTAAAATTTTATTTTTTTCGTCCAAGTTCAAGTCAATATAAATATAGTGCTCGTCTAAATTGATCATTATATAAGAATATGATTCGTCAAAAAACTCTCTATATATCTCAAAGTGTATCCGACGTCGAAATTTCGCACTATCTTTAATTTCAAAAAGGCAGTTTTTAAGTTCTGAATAGTAGAATTTAATCAACGATAGTAGTTTATAATAAGATTTACTGCTTTCAGAGAAATCTTGAAATTTTTTTACAGGATTAGCATCTTTACTATTTATTGATTTTTGATAAACAGATTGAACGTAATAAAAATCTGATATATAGTCTATAAACGATGTTCCATCATCATAATCAGACAATAATGTATCTAAATTAATCTCCGCTTTATTATCTCCATAATTGAAGATAAAACTTTGCTCTTGCAGAGTTCCTAATAATTTTTCTAAATTTTCCACTTTAATCCTCCTAAAAAAATAAGATAGTGGTGTCGGGTATTAGTTAAATAAATTATTAATTGGCTTCCAATTTTTGTTCCCCATTTCATCGCACTATTCCCCATCATTGAGATACCAAAGTTTCTCATCATAGTCACGAATAAATGCCCATTTCACACCATGCCGTTTTGCATAGTTTTTTAGCGCTTCATACTTAGCTGGTGCGTAGGGTAATATTTTTATCCTGACCGGAGTGTGTTTCACCACCCTTGGTTTCAATAATATAAATATCCTCATTTTTCGTTTTAACGATAAAGTTTGGATAAAAATGACTTCGTCCACCATTGGTACCGTATGCTTCGTTAGCTTTTCAAACTAGTTTAGATTATAAAAAAACAAGAGAATTATTTTTCCCGAGTAAGAAATTTGTATTACTGCTGATGAAAAATATAATAACTTTCATAAAATCAGATTACATTTTCAATCTCCAAAAATCAAGTGTTCATTACCCCAAATAGCTAACGGGGACTTCCTATTAAGTATTATGTTTTTATTATACTTAAACATTCTCACATTTTAAAGTAGTCTTTTGATTATTATTCAAGAAAATTATTAGAGTTGTGAAGTGAAGTGTTGTGAGTGGTATATGATTCAATACAAAAAGGATAGCATCACTATATGCTATCCTCAGAATGATGAATTGTACCGTTTCCACCAACCTGTGGGGAAACAATATACTTATGGTAAAGGGATGAAACAGTTATCCAAAGTAGAACAGTTACGTTTGCAGGTAGAATTACTAAAAAAGTATCAGAGCTTGGTAAGAGAATCGACAAAGTAAGTCTTATTAAGCTAGTGGAAGAGTATAAGAAAACGTGCCCTGTATCAATCATTTTAGAGTGTTTCGGTGTCAAACGCTCAACCTTTTACCGCTGGAAACAGGGTATAAGAATTCTCAGAAAAGAAATGAAATAGCAGATAAAATCGAACAACTCTGTATGGAAAATCACTTTATTTAAGGTTATCGAACCATCACTCGCTTGCTCAAGATCGTCGTTCTACAGCCCTTATGCTTTGCCCCTAATCAATTGATTAGTTTTCCTTACGTTTGCGACCAACAAATCCAAGAAGGCCAAGAAGACCAATACCTGCAACACTTGCAATAACACCATCATTATCACCTGTTTCTGGAAGTGTGTGAGCACGTCCGGCTTTAACAGCTACTGTGGTAGCTTCTGCTACAGTGTTGACTGTTTGTTCTTGTGTCTTGTTGAATTTAGATACTGATACTGGTGCTGCTTTGACTTGACTGCTTACCACTTTCGGTGCCACAACATCGTCATATTTAGCTTTTGCACCTTTATTTGGTTTTACAACGTCAGTTTCTGGCTCAACTTCTTTATTTTCTGGCTTAGACTTGTCAGTTTTACCAGTTTCAGGTTTAGTATCAGGTGTCACAATATTACCTTTTTTAGCGTCATCTAACGCTTTTTGAACTTCATATTTAGTCAACACGGTTTCATATTCTGATTTAGCTGATGCATATTTGCTACGAGCGTCGGCAAGTTTAGCTTGTTCATCTGCAAGTTTAGCTTGAGCAACTGCAAGTTTAACTTGAGCGGCTGCAACTTTAACTTGTGCGGCTGCAAGGTTAGCTTGCGCATTTTCTAATTCAGTTTTATGAGCTTTTGCGGCTTCTACTGCAGATTTTGCATTGTCAAGAGCTGTTTGAGCGGCAACAACATCGGTGTTTGCTTTTTCAGCTACTGCTTTAAGGTCTGCCAATTTAGCTTGTGCCGTTGCAAGTGCAACCAGTGCATCATCAGCTTTTTCTTTTGCAACTTTAGCATCTTCTTTTGCTTGTGCAAGCGCTTGGGCTTTAGTTGCTTCTTCAGCTGTTACGGATGCAAGCACAACTTTAGCCACTGCAAGTCGGCCTTCAGCCTCTGTCAACTTAGCTTGAGCAACACTCAATTCAGCTTCTGCTTTTGGCGTTTGACGTTCATGTGATTCAAGTTCTGCTACTTTTGCTTTGGCGTCATCGACAGCCTTTTGAGCCGTTGTGACTGCTGTTTTAGCTACGGTAACATCTTCTTGAGCAGCTTTCAACGCAACACCTGCAGTTGTTTGTTTCAATACTACTTTATTGTATGCATCTACACTTGGCTCAAAGTTTGCTCGACCTGCTAACAATACATCATATACATGACCACCTCCACGGTCTTGGTTAAGTTGAGCTTCATTCAAGTTTGACATTACGTTTACAACATTGAATTCTGCAGGAACTTCAGTAAACGAATTACTGTTGTCTTGTAGGTACAATGAAATACCTTGTTGGTCATAGTCCGTCAAACCAGATGTATGACCATAATAATTTTTCCCATCATCCACAGTTAATAGAAATACAGCTTCACGAACACCATTTAGAATTTCACTTAATGTTGCATAATGAGATCGTTTGTATGCCAAATCACCTGAAAACGGTTTGAAGTGACGTTGATTTGTTAAGTTTTCTTCAACATACAAGTTCCCCAATTCGGGATTTTGTGTTGAAAGCCAAATTGAGTAGTCAGGTCCCGTTTCATTAGTGTTATCACGTAATGCGTTGTATTTCACCGCACGTGCTTTTGCAACATCCATCATTACAGTGTTTACTGTTGCATCTGGTAAACCTAGTGCATGACGAAAGGCATTAACTTGGTCTACAAAATATTGGTTTACAATATTGTTCACGTTTTCCGGGAGATTTTCGACATCATATTGAGTATTATCAGCTACTGTGATTGTGTCTGGATAAAAGTAATTACAAATCCCATTATCGTTTGCGTCGTAATGGATATCACCATCATAAACATGTACGATTTTAGTATATTGGTTAATGATGTTGGAATCTGTTGTGATTGGAAGCGCGTCATAAATTGCAAAAGCTTCATCAGCTGCTTTCACACGGTCTTCACCTTTAGCATTCACCCATTTCTTCAATGCATTCAAGTATTCTTCTGGAATATTAACTTTTGATTCCCATGTCGCTAATGGTTTGACAGCTTCTGTAGCCGCTTTCGCTTGGCCAAAGGCTGTTTGCGCTTGACTTAAGGCAGCTTCTTTATCTGATACCGTTTGTTCTGCAGCTTTAACACCTTGTTCAGCTGTTGATACGGCACGGGTTGCAGATGAAATTGCTTGGTCAAGCTGTGAATCAGCCTTTTTAGCTGTTTCAAGACTTGTTTCAGCTGTTTTCACATCTGATTTAGCTCGTACTACAGTTGCTTCTGCCACTGTTACATTATCTTGAGCTGTTGATACGTCTGTTGATTCTTTTGCAAGAGCATCTGCTTTTGCTTTAGCAGTGTCACTTTTAGCTTGTGCCTTATTTGCAGCCGCTTTAGCGTCTGAGACAACAGCTTCTTGGTTTGTCACAGCCGTTTGAGCGTTTGTGGCCGTAGCTTGTGCTTCGGTTACTGCCTTTTCTGCTACAGGTACGTGACTGTCAGCTGTTGTGATCGCATTAGTAGCTTGAGCAAGGGCTTCAGGTGTTGCTTTTGCCGCTGTTGCTTGTGCGTCAGTCACTTGACTTTGAGCAGCATTCACTTGACTTTGGGCGTCATTTGCTTGATTTTGAGCTAAACCAGTTGCTGATTCTTGAATAACAGCGGCTGTTTCAGCTTTTTCCATATTTTGTTTTGCATCTGATACTTGTTGTTCAGTAACTGTTGATTGAGCTTGTGTTTCAGATACGACATTTGTATTTGTGTCTGGTGTAGTTGCTTTAACTTCATCAGCATTTACAACACCTGTTGCACAAGCCGCAGCTACAATTGCAGCAGTACCAGCGATAAATTTCATTTTGTTGTTTGTTTCTTTCATAAGTGTTATCCCTCAATAAAATAATTTGTTTTCAAAAATAATAAGGGGTTCCGGGGGGTAACCCCGTATTCGCGCCCGCGTAGGCTGGCGTGAAATTAACCCTGGATGAATAATTATTTACAACTATTAGAATTTTACTCCCGAAATTTAAGGGTGTCAAGTATTTTTTGAAAATTTAAATCATCGTTTCAAGTTGATAAATACTTTTAAAATAAGGCTTTTCAATATATCCTAGAACTATTATTATCATTTAAATTATTATTAAGATTAGATTGATAATTAAAAAACAACTGTTTTTACACAATTTAAAAAAGCGTAAAACCATTACAATTGCAGTGAAAATGCCAATATATACTCGTTTTATTTTCCTTTAATTTCTTGAGGATGCAGGAAGCTAAACCTTCACATATTCATCATGATTTCTAATTTAATTTTTCTTAAAAGCATCCAAATAATTCTACTCTTTAAAGTTTTTATAAATAACGGTATATTTTTCCCTAAATATTGAAAAATACTTCCCATAAAAGAAATTATCAACACAATTTATTTCACAATACATAAATACGACACACAAACTCAATGTCATTTTATAAAGTAACTCCAAACTTTTAGAAAAGAAGCTCATAATATTCACACAAAATACTTAAACTCATCAAAAAAAGCCGGACCTCAGTCCAGCTCAGAATGAAAACCAACATCAAAAATGATGTTGGTCTTTTTTATATTCACACTTAGCATCACTATATGCTATCCTAAGCTAGACCTATGATTATTGTGCAGGTCTCAAGGTTGCTGCTACTGTTCTGATAGAACTTTGTGTAAGTTCATCATGTCTTTCTTCATCTGTGATTACACGCGGTTTTGGAAAGTTCTCGATAGGCTTTTCATTGTCTTTAGCCTGTTTTTTTGCTTGTTCCAGCCGTTGGTGTTGAGCTTCTGGTCCCCAGTCTTTTTCTGCATCAATCTCAGAGACCATAAAGGCACTATATCGATATGCCTCTGGAACAATCGTCTGGATTTGTTCTTTCGTGAAGCGGTCTCCCTCACTATAATCAACGACATCCCAAATTATTCCGCCATTGCCATCTTCTTGTGCTGCAAGGAAATGTTCACATCCAATAGGATTTGATAGGTTGATCATAAAGAGTTCTTCAGACCATTCTCCAGTCATTACAGCATCAATAAATGTTTTATATTCATCGTCCGAGGCAAAATTTAGATACCCGTCCTTTTCAGCTTTTTGAGCTTCACATAATACCTCAAAACGTTCTTGGTATAGAGAGAAATTGTACTGCTTCAAAAAACTTGCTTGTTCCGTTGTTAAAATATTTTTCTTCATCGTGATCACCTCTTATTCTAAGTTAAATGTCAGTGTTACTTTAGTCAATGGGATATGTTTAAACCCAAGAAATCCGAATTTTAGCAAGACCTTGAACATTCCAGCTACATTACCCTTTGTGTCTTGCCTAAATTTTTCATCTCTGATTTCCATAAGTCCTTTAAATTCAGGAGTAATGCTACTAGCTATAGATGTACGCATAGAATCCTTTATATTTTCTACAGAATCAAATCGTCCTCTGATATTTGCGTTATGACGGTCATCAAAAATGATTTTTGTTATCTGGCTCTTACTGAAATTTCGTAAGCCAATAGCTAAAAAATATGGAAGTGCAATCTCTAAGGTAACCAGCGGATGTGTCAAAATATCAAACACAATACCTTTTAGAGTGGTGATAAGTACGATATAAGCCAATGCTCCTATCAATTTAAAGTAATTAACTGACATCGTAAATTTATTTTTTCGATTAGCTAATAACAAACCAATACATACATAAACTACCAGTAATACCAGGGCGACAATATGAATCGTCTTTGTTGAAACATTGAGAATATTGCTTGCTAATAACAGGACTGAAGTGGCTGTTATAAATATGATTTCAAGGAAATAAATACTTTCAGCAAACCATTTCATCAGTAACATGAACATTAATTTATTATTTTTCAAAAAGACACCTTCTTTCTACTTATATGTGATTTCATAAGTTCATAATTATATAAATTATCAGTCCTCATATAAGCAACAACTTCCTTCCTAGTTCGTTTTAAAGTACTCCCTAATTATAGGAAAACAAATATCTATTTGTAACCCAGTGACACCTCCTAAAAAAACACAACTCTTGTGAGCTATGTTTTTAGGGAATTATGAATTTAGAATAGGGAAAAGGAATTTTAAGAAGTGGGTGCTATCTTAGTACTCTTTACTACGTTTAGAGAAACCAAGCATGCCAAGTGCAGTAGCCAAAATAACTGCACCTGCTGTAGCAATAGCTGAAGTTGATTGTTCACCAGTGTTAGGAAGAACTTTGATAGCTTGTTGTTGAACAGGCACTTCTTCTACTGGAGTTACTGGGGTAGAAGTAGGTCCGCCAGACTCTCCTACTGGTGCTGCTGGTGGTGTATCGAATGAAACAAGATTTGATTGATAGGCATTACCAAAATCAATCTGATAGAAATCATTTTCTACAGTAGTACCTGCAGGGATTTGCAATGTAGCAGGGAGATTAACTGTTACATTATTGTTTTTTAGAATGTAGTCTTGGTAATAATCAACTGGATTTTTGGCTACCCAGAGATAGAATTCACCAGTTGGGTTAAGACCAGATTCATTTAGGATCTTGTTGATGGCATCAGTACGCCCTTCATCTGAAAGTACGTGATACATATCAAAAAGGTCTTTGACATCTTTGTTCTTGCTATCGACAATAGTAATAGCATCTTCATCTACTGTGAATGCACCATCTTGCACGTCATCAAGGAGTGCAAATTTAAGTGCTTGTTTAGATGCAGCCATATCTTTGTATGGGCTATAGTCAGTCGTCAAATGAAAGGTTACTTTATCATCTTCAGTAGTCTTACCGTCGATGTCATTTCCTTTTGAATCTGTAACAGACTTATGTGGCTTAGGTGCCGTTGGTGTCTTGTTAGTGACAGTATTAGAGAAGGTTTCATACCCATTGCGACCAGATTTATAAGTATTATCATAGAAGCCGTTGTCATCTGAGGCTACGAACTTGATTGTAGGTGCTTCAAGAGCTTTACCATCGTATTTGGCAGTAAATGTGTAGGTCTTAGAAGCCTCATCATAATCAACGTTCCAACCTTTAGCCTCATTTTCAGTCTTGTTGGCTTCGATGTTAGGAACTTCTCCAAATTCAAGAGGATCACGTGTTGTCACAGTGTCGCCAACTTTAGCATTAGCAAAGATATTTCCATTATTCAAAACATATGTATGTTCATCATTTTTAGGAATCACTTTACCATTAACATTTTCGCCGTCACTATTGAGAACTGTTTTAGTTACAGTTGGTTGGTATTCCATCTTGTAATCATGATAGCTTACAGATGGAATTTCTGGTTTAACAGGTTCATTAACCTTTTTAACTGTAGCTGATGGCACTGTATTTGGATTAGTGAAATCAAGACTCAACTGACCATGTGTATTGATAATCCAGTTATCATCAATGTTAAGAATTGGGATAATACCAGTAGTCTCGCCTGGTTTCAAGACATAGGACTTGTTAAGTGCAATACTACGATTGATATCTTCCGCAAAGCTAGAGTTACCATCATGGTTTACTGAGTAGATTTCTTCTCCGTCGGTGTAAACGTGGTAGTTAAGATTTTGGTTAACACCAGTATTAGGACGGTTACTTGTATAAGCATAGTTCCACAAATCGAGACTATTAAGTGTTACGGTTGTCGAACCGTCTCCGTTAGCAGCAGACGTGAAATTAACCTTACCATTAAGGGTACCTGTACCCAAAACGCCCAAGCTATCATTAGCTGAGTCATTCATATCGTGCGTGAATGAGAAGGTTCCGTCTGGATTAACACTACCATTTTGAACAGAGTTCCCGTAAGTCAATTGATCAACATTTTGTGTTGTCACACGTCCATCAACATTAACGTTAGCATTATCCTTCATAACAGCATAATCTTTGTTAAATTTGTCGATGGTTTCTTTGTTTGACGCAATCTGCTTATTAACCTGCTCAGTATAAGTGTTGTAATCACCTACATTTTTACCATCCCCACTTGAGATTTCAGTAGTCTCAGCTTTAATAAGACCATTACTATCTTTAACTGCTTTATCCACTTGAGTTTCAAGTGTGTCGTGAGCTTTGTCAGCTGCATCATAAGCTGATTGGCGACCAGCTGCGTCCTGGGTAGCTTGTTTGATTGAGGCTACTTGTTCATTTTGGTCAGCCTTGATTTCAGCTTGCTTTGATGCGAGTTCTTCACTTGTAGTTGGTGTCCCTTTATCTTGAGTAGCATCTTGTGTTACTTTAACACCACTGTCTTTGGCAGTAGCAACTGCATCTGTGACAGCTGTGTTGTCGATAGTTACCTTTTCAGCTTCAGTAGATGTATTAGCCTTTTCAGCGTAAGCATTATTATCATTAGTACTTACTGGCTGTGTAGTAGCTACTTCTGCTACTGTTTCAGTAGGTTGTGAATCGGTAGTGTTTGTTGCAGTCGCTGTGGTTGTTGGAGTAGAGACATCTGAAGTCGCAACAGCTGTAGCTTGTGACATAAGACTGTCTGCGTTTGCTTGAGAGGTCGCCACTGGTTCTGAATTTACAGGAGCTTCAGTTACTTCATCTGCGGATGCTTGAGAAGTTCCTCCAACGATTGCTGCAGCTCCAAGTGCAAGTACACCTACAGCTCCATAGACTTTATTTTTACGAATAGAGCCATGTCCTTTCGTGTTATTTGAGTCTTTAAACATTTTCAATAATCACCTTTCTTACTTTGAGTACCATTTATCTTGTTTCACAGCTGTTCGTTGAAGACCAAGTGCTGCCAAAATCAAGAATCCAAAGGTAACGAGTTTTGTTCCAGCTTCCCCTGTTTCAGGAAGAGTTACCATTTCTCCTGCCTCGGTCTTAACAGAGACAGTTCCATCCTCATTTACTGCTCCTCCTGCCTGTGAAGCTGGAACTGAGGCTACCGAACCATCGAAGTTTTGTACAACAAGATCACTATTGTTTGTTGAGACAACTTTATAACCAGTATTTGTAACGACTGGTTGACTAGGAGTCACATTAAGTACAACTTGTTTTGTTGAAGGAGAAACGTCCCCTGGTTTAGGTGCTTCTTGAACATTTGTGTCGCTAACTTTAGGAGTTTCTTCAGATTTAGGTGACTCAACCAATTTGTTTGAAGTAGTTGCTGAAGTTGAAGCTACTTCTGTACGACTATCTGATTTATGTTCAGTAGGCGTAGAAACTCCAGTTCCAATAGTCCCGTCAAGAATGTGAGGTGTACTTGTAGCTGTTTCAGACAATTCTGGAGAAGTTGATGATTTCTCAGAAGATGATGTTCCTTCGCTACTTGGCAAACTCACACCTGTTCCAGATGTTCCATCAGACACCTTTGGTGTTTCTGAACTTGTTGAAGAAGATTCAGCTGAAGTTGATGAGCCACTAGGTGTTTCAGAACTTGAAGCGTTATTCCCTTCAGTTGGTGCTGGAGTTGGTGTGGAAACAGTTGACCCTTTATCATTAACAGTATTTGTTGAACTTTCACTGCTACTGCTAGTGTTATTTTCACTATTATGATTAGTATTAGCAGTATCCGTAGCGTTAGGCTTAGTAGGAGTTTCAGTTACTGTGTGCTCTGAAGGGGTAGGTGTTTCTGATGCAGTTGAAGTTGTATCAGAAGTAGAGTTTCCTTCACTTCCTTCAGAGGTAGCTGTAGACGTTTCAGCAGTTGTACTTGCATTTTCAGAAGTCGTAGGTGTAGCCTCAGAAGTTTCTGATGTCTTCCCTTCGTCTTGACTTGGCGTAGTAACACTTGGTGTTGTAGGTGTAGCTACACCTGTACCAGTAGAACCGTCAGTTACTTTAGGTGTCTCAGTTGTTACACCTTCATTTTTAGGAGTGTCAACTTTAGGTGCTTCAGCAGTTGGGACATCTGTGGTATTGGTACCGGGTGTCGCTGGTGTTGATGAAGCGGGAGGAAGAAGTGTATCGGAGTGTCCAGTCGCAACAGTAGCATTATCTGTTGGTCCAGTTGGTGCGGCAGTTTCGTCTGCTGATACTCCATTATTAACCAAACCTGTTGCTACAAGGGCTGTTAAAAAAGCTCCAGATTTTAGGATCATTGAACGTTTGTTTTTATCCATAAATAAGCAATTTCCTTTCTTAAAAAATTACAGTTAGATGATAGCAAAAGTCATCCCTGACTCAAACCCAGTGACACCCTATGAAAACACAAAAAAAGAGCATACTGCTCTTATGTAATATAATATGGATTGTATTGTTGCCTAATTAAAAGCTCGTCTACGCATTGAGATCCCAATTTCTTGCCATGATATTTCCATATCATCAGAGGGAGTGTCTCCTAATAGGAAAACGGACTTATTATGGAATAGAGCATCAAATCCAATGTCTTCATAAAAGAGTTTTTCGTCATCATATTGAAAACCTGAATCAATATCGAATTCATTCTCAAATATAGCACGGCAGATAAAGTACGCCCCTAGACCATAGTAAGTAATAGGTTTGTTGGAACCTTTAGGTGTGACTTCAAATCGATAGTACTTCTCTACTTCAATGGAGTGTTGAGCATTGACTTCAATAGGCTTAAGATAACAGAACCCACGACTAGCGAGAGCTTCATCTAATTGCTGACGTAGAGGGCTTTTTTTATGAGCGATGAGACCAGGAATGGCATCCGCCTTACTGTCGAGAAAGTCATATGCATTCAGAAGAATCAAACTTTTTTTAAAAAAGTCTGGGCTAGTCTGTCTGTCCAACCATTCACCTAAAAATCGGTTAATACGAGGTGTGTTCATATTTTTCTCCTTTCATAGATATTTCAATCGTCTTTTCTTAAACTAAGATTAGTGTAGCACAGAGGAAATTATAAGAGCAAGCGCAGAGAGCCCTAAATTTTCAAAAGTCATTTAAAATGAACTATTTTTTAGAAGTTGCTTTATCAACTTCAAGGTTTACTTGATAAATTCCTTTTTCTTGTCTTTAATAAAGCCCACAGGGATCCAGAAGTTAAAGGACGGTGTTGCTATTCCTACAGTTGCTGCAGTACACAGCTCCTTTGATTTGTTTCACGATAGTGATAAGCTATATCTCGCCCAGATCCCTAACCAGCAGTTCTCATTACTTGAAGTTAGGCACTATTCTTGGGGCGAGGTATTTATTTATAAATAGTTCTACTGGCACTAAGTGCGAAGTGACAGTGCTTGGGGTTTGCAAATTAATAAGCTTCCTCGCCTCATTCTCTTCTGACACTCCATCAAGTACGCTCGCACTATTCTTTAATATAAATTGCCAATTACGGGGTGAGGTCTCGTCCTGTCGTTGTAAAGCTTCCATCTCCTACTTAAGTAATATTTGTAGTCTGTTCTACTGGTATTCAGGAAAAAATCTAGTTAATGTTCTTTCGATAACTGCTTTTTGGTAATTTGTTCCGCCAAAATAGAAAATAGCTCCATAATCTCTACAGTAGTTTTACCTACTACAGAAATTATAGAGCCTACTATGAAGCGATAAATTTAGTGTTGAAAACTCTACCTTCCAAATGAACATCTGATACCGTACTTCTCTATCAGACATTATTGATGTGAACGTAAAGAGAGGAAATAGTATTGGGAGACCTTTAACTTCAGGCTTCTTCAGTATCTTCTGATCCACACCAACGACACTTTTCGTAATTATCTGTTTCATCAATATCATACGAATAGTATCCAAGACAACTATTACAGTAACGATCTATTTCCATGTTGAACCTCCAAAATCCAGACTATCTAGTCTGGATAGCCAATAACATTTTTTTCAACGGTCTCAATAACTTCCTTAGGAATATCAGCAATAGCCGTCTGATAAACTATATTTTGTCGTGGATTAAAGAAACCCAGCTTTGATATACTCAAGAACTCTGGTTGATTGGAACGAATCCCCATTAAATAGTATATAAGAACCTGCAGCGTATAATCCTTATTGGGTTTTGATTTTATGACCTTGAAATCCCAAAGAGTATCCTTGGTTAAGAAATCTCCATCACCTGATGTGATTGTATCTGTATATGCAGATCCGAATGTAAATCCATCTAAAGTAATTGGCCCATAGGTTTCAAAGAAGTGAAGACTTCGCTGTACCATGATACGAATATTTTCGATAGTGGTTTCATCAGCGTGAATAGTATCAACTGTCATAAAACGAGCAGCTCCTGCTCTAAAAGCAACATCATAACCTACCAGAATACATGCAGCAGCAATTGATTGATTATCTAGTCCGACAATTTGGTCTAATAGTGAAATAGCCTTATCAAATTCACCCACCAGATATGCTCCATTTAAAGAAATCTTAAACGCTTCTTTGGGGTGTGCACCATTCATCAAACGTGATAGATAGTCTACAGCTGAACCAACAAGTCCAGGCGACACCGACTCATCTGAATTCAAAATTTTTCCGTCATCTAAGGTAATCGCTGAAAACTGCTTCAATGGTATATATCCACCTCTAGGTTGCTTCACTACTTTAATACGGTTTGTCACTGAAGTCATTTTTTACCTCCTAAATACTAACAACTATAAATAACTAGTAATGATGAATTGCCATCTGTAACCCATTTATCAATAGATTGTTTTGAACTTTTAGTAACAAAGCCCTAGGCTATGCTACTTCTCCTCAATCTTTCATAAGTTCTTCAAATGGATTTGAAGCATACTCTGGTTCTTCCTTAAGAAACTCAATAGCTGACTTCTTCGCCAATTCCTTATAAAGCTCAATTTCCTCCATCGAATTGAAAGCTTTAGGGTCATTAGGATCCAGAAGGTATTTTCCTTCAACAAATTCTAGGCCCTCAATTTCTCGAGCCATCATCTTCATACTATAATCTAACTTATCAAACATTACTTTTTCCTTTCATTTCCGAATTCGTCACATTATACTAAAAGTCCTTGATTACTTTATCTAGCTAAACCAAATATCTATTTTGCTAGATAAAACAGAAAGACTATTAAATCAAAATGATACTGAATTCTGTTCCCTTAGTTTTTTATTTATCTCATGATTATATTTTATCAATATAGATATATAAAACAAGCGCATTAACAATGCACCTGTTCCTGTATTCAATCATGTACAAACAAATTAATAATAAAGTGAAAGTTACATGTACTTTTATCTATTGATTATGTGACATTGAAAATAATCTGGCTATATATTTTTTTATTTAGGAAATATCAAGTATCGTGAAGTCCCATTATGACACTCTACATTTTCCAAGTAACATGTAGCGATCAAGTTTAAAAACACCAAAAAAGCCAAAGCTTAAGCTTCAGCTTTTATAGTCTCAAATCATCTGTTAAGACAACATTGATAGGTTCTTCAGTATTTTTACGATACCTCTTCAAACATACTAGTGAAACAACTACCGAAAGTAATATCAATAAAACACCACATACAACCATTGCAAATACCTGTTCAGGACGAGTGCCATAGTTCTCAGTATAGTTCAATAGTGATGCACTGGTTTCCATTTTTTGGATAACATTGGGAACAAAGTTCCAAGAAACAATTGTAAAAACTGCTAAAAAGAGTAACATTCCAAACGCCCAACTTAGAACGTATCGTTGCTGACGTGTCATAAAGTCACGTTGATTGTATTCTTCAACACATAGTCCCTTATATTGTCCATCTTTAGTGAAGAAACGTGGCTCTTCACCATTTTTAATTCGTTGAATATCACTTAAAATTTCAGCACTTAAGTGTCTAGCAGGCAACTCTTGAGCTAATTTATTTTGTTCTTCAATAGTTAGCTCAGAAACCTCATCAGTATATTTTAAAAGATATTCCTTAGTCTGTCCGTCAAATAATCTGACCAACTTCCTTAATAGACGCTTTGTTTCTTTTTCCATGACTCCTCATCTCCAATCGTTCTTTAATCCTATTCTCTTATTATCACCAATTCTTTAATCCCTGTGCTATGGCACTATTATATCAAGGATTAAGAAGATATGCACTTACACAGGGACAAAAATTCCTATTAGAGTTGAATAGATAAAGAAAAGCTCCATCTCTTGATGAAGCTAAACAAGATATGTAAGACGGATTGACTACGTTTAGTCATGTCCATGTTCAGCATGATCAGCTTCAGCTACTCCATGAACTGATGTTACTTCTATTTGAGTTGTTCCCATAACGTAATTCCCACATAAATAGAGTTTTGCTCCATCTGGGTTAGCAACCTCAAGGACAAACTGACGAACATTATCTGCTTTGGCTTTAAATACTTGAGTTTTAGCATCAGAATACTTATAGCCTAGCATGAATTTTGCCACAAGTTCATACTGCATCTTGGTCCCAGTAAGCGTTAAGTGATTTTGATAATCTGGCTTAACATCGGTTACATTTTGAACAGTCTCAACATAAGAGCACATCTCTTTCAGTGCATTCTTTACAGTTTGTGTATCAGTGTCATCTGCAGGTGTTTGTGTTTCTAAAGTCGCAAGAGCCTCTTTACGCCATCGCTCGTACTTATCTTCCTTTGGAATATCTTCCGATGACGAATCTTCAAGCACCTGTTCGGTGCTAGGGGTGGTTACTTTTTTCTTCGGTTCATTTTTCTTCATTAACGCAGATACCAAAAACATGACTCCAAGAGCGAGGAAAATGACCACCAAAATAATAATGTACTTAGAATCTTTTTTCATATGCCCAGTATAGCATCATTTATATAGGAGAAAAAGGGAGTGACACCCCCCTTTTTTGTTTCACAGTAATACCTAAAATGATTTATCTAAATTGGAGATATTTTTCATCCAACGACACTTTGATTTCATTGAATTCATGATTTGGATCATAAACTGTTAAATTTAATTCTTTAGTTGTCCCTTCTCTCCACTCAGTGATGACTGCATAATGCGTGCTAAAAAATACCTTACCATTCTTGTTACAAGCTACAATAGTCATGGGCACATATCTTAGATAATAATTGGTAGTATTCTCAAATGTAGCAGAACAATTCAATTCATCACTATTTTCGCTACTTTTACTGATTGTAAAGTTGTTCCCCTTAAAAATTTTTTTAAGTGCTTGGATTATTTCATTTGCTTGCTTTACTTTTATTCCTATGTTTACGATATCACGTAAGTGCCTGGTATCCTGGACAGGTATCTTCTTTCTTGAATGAATATCAAGTATCAATTCATATCTCTTTTTTCTGTACTCAACCCAACGATCAGAAGAGTAATGTTCATTTTCCTTCGATGTTAATTTTTTTGAATCCTCAAGAACATTTATATATTCAATAGCCAATTTCTTGAGTTTGTTATCCTTAAAAGTTCTTTCCTTATATCTACCAACTTCCGATAACTCAAATTGTGTGGCCTTTTCATAGTACGCCGTAGTGTCCTCGTAATTCGAACTGGCATCCTCCCACAGTTTGTCTAACCCTTTAGCTAACGAAATAATGAAGTCGTTATCATAGGTGATTGCCTTATTAACAGCCGAACTGCATAAGAACAATGAAATAACTATCAGAACTGCAAAAAGTATCTTCTTAGGCATAGCAATTCCCTCCTAATTCATTCCCATTACTATTATACCATTTAACAATTTCAACCCGAAAGAAACCTAGTGTATAATAATCATTCTTTATATCACCTATGATACCTCTCAAAAATCAAAGAGCCAGGAAAATCCTGACTCTTTATTTGAACTATCACTTATATTTCTGTTTAATGTCACGCATCCATTTTTGAAGAACAGGACCTAGTTTCATATTAAGCATCAACTTATTGCCTGCAAAGATATTTGTTGCTTTATCAGGATCTAGTGTTTTAGAGATATCATCACGAAATGGAATCTCTTCTGGCTTGATAAGACTATACTCTTTAAGCGATTTGCTAAGTAAATCAGCATCAATCCCCCATTCGGAGGCAAATGCTTTAACTTCTTCGAATTGTTGCTTGTCCTGCCAATCCTGAAAGGCTTCATCAAAATTACTAGTAGCCGGAATGTGACCACCTACCAATTCTTCATTGACAAAGCGTTTCAAAGACTCAGCCATTTCATGCTCCCCAAGGTTACTCAACTCTTGAATTTGCTCTAGAACTAAGACTAAATTATTATCATTGATAACAATATAACCACCTTCTGTAGTCGTCTTATTACCAATCAACTCTAGGAGACTCTGAGCATCAATAACTTGAGAACCTTGAAGTTTAGTTCTTCCTTGTAATTCCCTAATGTCTTCCTCTTCTGGTCCAACTTCATCTCCGGAAAAGAGGTTTCTATAAGCACCTACATACTGTAGCCACTTGTGTTCATCAAGACCAAAACGCTTATTATCCCAGACAAATTCATAATATTGTTTGACAATATTTAACTGTTTAGCAGCTTCTTTAAATGCTGCTTTAAATCGTTTTCTGCCGACTTCATCGTCACGTAGGTCTATCCATCGTGTTGGATCTGAAAGTTCTTGGATGAGATTAATCATTCGCTTATTCAGTTCATCGACAGCCTCCTCATACTTAGCAACGATAACTGGATTATTCTTACCACCGCTACCATAAAGTGCAAGGGCAGCCTTAACAAGCTCTTGTGTCATTCTTGGATATTGGAAATTAATAATCGTTCCAAATTCCTTTGAAGAACCATAAACACGATTTGTTCTAGAATAAGCCTGAATCAAGCCTTGAAGTTCAAGACGTCTATCAACATAAAGGGTGTTAATACGTTTTGAATCATAACCTGTTAGTAACTGGTCAGCAACAATAAGAATATCGATATTCTTAGGGTTTCTACCACTACCTCCACGTTTCGCACGGTCCGTTACATCTTCAAAGTAAGCAGCTTCTCCATGGGTTTTATTACCAGGAATAAAGGAAATACCAGTAAAGTTTGCATAGTCTTCAAACATCTCATTAACGACTTCTAGAGCAATATTATCTGGATCATTCTCGTTTCCAAAACTAAACGTCATAGCGACATTGGGTTTCGCTTCACCATCCTTGAATTTCTCAGCAATTTGTTTCTTGAATTCATGGTAATAGGCAATCACACGCTCTTTATAGGCAGCTGTGAGGATTGCATTAAACTCTCCGTTTTGAGACTGTTCCTGCCAACCATCTAGCACTTCTTCAACTACTCGTGGAATATGAGTCTCATCTTGGTAGATTAAGATACCTTCATCAGAAGCCTTGGTTTCAACCTTCAAATCATCCCACTTATAGACCTCTCGTGCGATAGCTTTCTCGCCTTTTCCTGGATGTTTCTCAGATAAGTACTTAATTAGTTGCTCACGGAGATCATCATAATTTCTAAACTCACCAGTATTGATGTAGTCAACATGGAAACCTAAGACATTACCGTCCGCAATTGCTTCATCGATAGTATATTGATGAAGCAAGGGGCCAAAGAGCTTTTCAGTCGTATTAATGAGTTCACTACGTTCATTGACTTTACCTTTAGCCTTATTTTCATCAAACAAGGGTGTCCCGGTAAAACCAAAGAACAAACCGTTTTGGAAGAAATACTCTTTAATTTTAGCCATCATACCCCCCATAGTTGTCCGATGGGCCTCATCAATTATAAAGATTATCTTCTTCTCTTTTAGACTATCATCTTGTCCTTCAACAAGACTTTCAACTAAGTTATGAAGTTTAAAGGTTGTTGTAACGACAATACCACTCTTAGCAGACATCAATTGTCTTCTCAGTTGATAGGTACTTTTTGTATCATCCACATTCACCGATTCATAAACGGAATAAGCCTTGAAGGCTTCTGAAGTTTGGTCGTCAAGGTCACGTCTATCTAATAAGAAAACAACCTTATCAAACTCCGTTCGAGTGGCTAAGAACTGAGCTGTCTTAAAACTAGTAATTGTCTTTCCTGAGCCAGTAGTATGCCAAACAAAACCACCATGTGGTATTTTATCATCATTATCCCAACCAAAAGCAGCTTTTTCAACGGCTTGCAGTGCATAGACCTGATAGGGACGCATGAGCATATGTCGGCGATTTTCTTCAAGTTTATCTTCATCAATAATCAGATAATCTCCAACTATTTGATGAGCCATAGGGATATTTAAGAAATTCTTTATGACTTCTTGATAATCCGTCAATATACGGTGGCCTAGGAACTTACCATCATCTTGACTTTTTCGTACCAGCGACCAGTGGAATACAAAAGCAGGGTTAAAATCTTTGAGTGTTTTAGGTGTCGCAAAATAACGTGTTTCAATCTCACTTGTCACAACCATCATTTGTGAAAAAGCCATGAAGTTATTAGTGTATTCACCGTCGCGGTAATAACGTTTGAATTGTCCAAAGGCTTCGTCTAATGTTTTATCCGTACGTTTTTGCTCGATATTAATTAATGGTAGTCCATTAATTAACAGCACAATATCAAATCGATTATTATAGTCAGTCTGTACTTCACGCGCAATTTGATAACTTGAGTCTCCACCACGAACTTGAGCCTTTCTCAGAATCGTTAGGGTGATTTGTCGTCTAGTAACATCTGGGTGATTGTCACGATAGATACCGTCAATTTTACCTGTTGAGCCTTCCATTGAAAGAATCTTTGCGGCCTCATAACTATTTGATATCTGTTTGACCTTCGCCATAACTTGCTGGAACTCATTATCCGTCAAGGCAACACCCTCTAAGATGTCCGCATTGATACGATTTAACTCGTCACGCCAGTTATTTATAAGATCCTGAACAGTGACTTTATGAAGATTACCATTTAGTTTATCAGGAGCTTGCCAAGTGTACCCTGTTAGTTCTTTTACGAAATTTTCCTGAAATGCCTTTTCTGAAGCATTTTTTGGAGTATTACTCATACATGTCCTTTCTATATCAAACTGGAGCTGACGTTACACGAACAATTCATTCAAATAAGCTTTTTTCAAATCGTTTAGTTTGTCTAGTTTTTGTCGTTGGAGGGTGATGGAATTATCTAGTTTATGGAAAAATTCCCCAATTTGTTTCTGTTCAAAAATAGACGGTATAATCAAAGACATCTCACTCATTTGCTTTCCGGATACCTCTACAAAAGTTGATCCAGCACCTATTCTCTCACCATAGCTTTTTAATTTATTACTTAGTGAATATATGAAGTATGAATCTAATAATCCTTCTTTAGGAATTATTGATTGAAATCCTTGATTCGTACATCCTTCTCTGGCTAAGATTGCAGTTTTACCGATACCTGCCCTAGACGTGAACAATACGGTTCCAATTGGTAACATCTTTGCAGAAGATTTAGCTAGTCCTAAATTAGTTATTTTACGTTTACTTCTATCAACAAAAACTCTTTCATCAATTTCAGCTGGAGTATACCAATCAATGTCTCCATCCCAAAATTGTGTATTTACTGTACTGGGTGTTCCACCCCCCTCTACATCAGCTAATTCAAATAATTTTTTTTCTTCCCATTCACCTTCAAAACCAGGAAAACGACGTTTCGGCACGCGCTCACCTTCAGCTGGAAACATTTCTGAGAGATAGGCTTTTTTTAGATTTTTGAGTTTATCAAGTTTATGCTGATGGAGGGTGAGGAGAGAGTCGATTGTTCGGAAGAAGTTTCCAATTTTTTTCTGCTCTACTATATTCGAAATGTAAACTTTATATTCCTTCATGTCTGAAGCAAGAATATGTTGTATCGTATTACCTGTTGTAATCGTCTTGATTTTTTCCTTCGCTTTTGTAGTTTGATACTGATAATTTAAAAAATGTGATTCAAGATTTTCAGAAGGATTTCTAAACATTATTAAAGCATGAGCTGCAGAATTGTTAAGATTTTCAGGAATTACAGCAGCATGTCCAACATGACCTGATTGCACCATCACCATGTCACCAGTTTGCAACCATTTATTCTTTTGTTTTTGATAAAACTCATCATTTATAAAAACTTCTGTATTGTAATTTATTTGCCCATCTTTAATATTATTTGATTCCAGATAAAAATGACCACTTTCAACATAATACGGTGTAGCTGTTCCAACAAATGCATTCCCTATATATTGAAATAGTTCTCTTAACTTTGTCTCTTCCCATTCACCATCTAGTTCAAACTCTTTAAAGCGTCTCCTTGGCACAAGTTTACTATTCGTCATTAAAGCACCACCAATTCCTTCATCATTGCTTCAAGTTCTTTTTCGAGTTTAGCAATCTCATCATCTAGACTATCTAATGTTTCAGAGTAGCGTTTGTTCAATTCGTCTACCACTGCAATCTCAGACTTAAGAGGGGATTCTACTAAGTCTACCACCTTCTCAATAACTGAACCAAACCATTTCTTGTATAGAAGTTGATCTACTTCTTCATCTGTCAATTGAAGAATGCGTTCAGCCACTAGTTCTTTCAGCTCTTGCTCTTTGGTCTTAATCTTTTTATTGACTGCTGATTTTTCTTTGGTCAAGTCATCGACTTTCTTGAGAAGGTCATACTCAAGAGACCCTTTTTCAGCCTTCTTCAAACTATCTTTAATCGACTTGCCTTCAAAACTGTCTTGAGCTTCACCCTCTTCATTCTTTTTAAGAGAATCAAAGAGAGCATTGTACTCATCACTATCTTCTACCTTAGCATTTTCTACAAGCTCACTCAGTTCGCTTTCAATTTCAGCAATACGTGATTTGAAAGCCTCAATTTCAGCTAACTCTTTGGCATAAAACTCACTAGCAATAAGACTGTTTGGAACGACAACCCCGTTCCAACCGTCCTGAACTGGCTCTTTTTTCTTCCCTTTTTTTACCATATTAGGTTCACGTGTTCGACCAGCTTGGTAAAATCCTAACTGTTCAATAAACTCTGAATCATGTTCAAGACTATTAGTCCAAATCTCAGCAATCATCTGATACCCGTCATAACTGTCAAGTTGTTCAAAGGCTGATAGCTGATGTTTAATATCCGCTAACATGGATTCTTTAAGCTGTCTAGAGCTACGTTCCTTACCAAGATCATGTAACTGGGTCCAATAGGTATCCAGATAAGCTTCAACCATTTCTTTCACTTTCGCCATCGTCTCTTGAACGACAGTACTTGATAACACTTCGTCTGAAAATGCATCAATCGTTTTGTTTAAAGCCAAATAACCAGGACGTTTTTCAGTGAATGCTTGTTCTAAAACATCAGGAACTAGTTGATTTAGAATCTTCAAGTTCTCAATATTTTCTTTTGGAATACCACCGTATAAGTGGGCATCAACATCGTGGGCAATCTCATTGTCTATAGCTGTCACATAGCGAGGAATGTTCATATTAAACTCATTGCTGATGAGTTCCTTTCGACTCGCTAAATGACTGTAGCCATCTTCTTCTGTGCGATTACTGTATGTATCTACAATCTTAGCAATATCTTTTTCTTGAAGGACATTTTGCTTCCCTACTTTAATAAAGTTATGTGAAGCATCAATAAAGAGAACAGGCTCATTTAAGTCACGATTCTTCTTCAAAATGATGATACATACTGGAATCCCTGTATTAGAGAATAGATTGCTTGGCAGACCAATAACGGTATCAATCTGATTTTTTTCAATGAGTTTTTGACGAATTTCGCCTTCTGCTCCTCCACGGAAAAGTACCCCATGAGGTAATACAATAGCCATTGTACCAGTGGTTGATAAATGATAAAGCCCATGAAGAAGGAAGGCAAAATCCCCTTTTGAATCTGGAGGTAATACACTGGCAATTTCAAAACGTGGGTCTGAAGCCTTTAAGCCGACTCGGTTCCAGTTCTTAAACGAATAAGGTGGGTTCATAACCACCGCATCGAACTGTACGCCTTCATCTGGACGCTCTGGATCTTCTGGCCAGTCTTGAGCAAGGGTATCACCGTTTTTAATGCTCATTTTCTCAGGACGTACACCATGAAGTAAGAGATTCATACGTGTCAAGTTGTAAGTCGCTGTATTTCTTTCTTGTCCGTAGTAGCTAAGAACCTTCTGCTGCTCTTCAGATAAATGTTTTTTTACAGTCAAAAGGAGTGAGCCTGAACCAACGGTTGGGTCATAGATAGAGGCTAGAGACTTATTTGTCGCAACTATCTGTGCCATGACTTCACTGACCTGATGAGGGGTGTAGAATTCACCAGCCTTTTTCCCGGACTCCATAGCGAACTGCCCAATCAAGTACTCATAGGCATCTCCTAAAATATCACTCTTTTGGAGGGCAACCATGTCCAAGTCTTCAAAAAGACGAATAAGTGCCTGGATGTTCTTGCTTCGTGTATTTAGGTCACTACCAAGAGCTGTATCAGACAAATCCAAAGTTGAGCTTGAGAAAAGACCATTAAAATCATCCGTCTCGTCTGTTGACACGACACTACGTTCAAATTCGCCTAGACTTTCAGTAACCGTCTGAACTTCAAACTGTCCTGTATTCATGTCATTTAGCCATTTTTGATATAAGTACTTAGGTTTGACCACATACCCTAAGTTATCACTGATCATCTTCTCAAGATCTTTTTCGTATAACTCGTGTGCCTTTTGATATTCCTCAAACACACCTACATCAGTAGAAAGTCCTGATAATTCCGCAAAGGTTTTGAGTGTTTTGTCACTCAGGAATTTATAGAACATAAGTCCTAACATGTAGTCCTTGTAACGGCTAGCGTCCATTGAACCACGAAGCTCGGTAGCTCCATTCCACAGACGTGCTTTGATTTCTTCTGACGTAATCATTTGAGTCTCCCTTTACTATTTACCATTTCGTTTACAAATTGCTATCTCTGAAAATGATGTTACCTAGAGTTGTGACACCATTTCCAAGATAATTTCCCTTTGATTATACCATGAAAGCAATGAAAACATAAGGAAGACCTTGACAAGGCTGGCCTTAGTAGATAGCTAACCACACTTCAAATTGTCACTTATACACATTAATACATCATATATGTATTTAAATATAAAAAATGTAGAAGAACCCCCCTACATTTTTTATCTATATTAATACTTCTTGACTATCCACTTCTAGCATGCCTTATAAATTGACTCTGACACTTCGGATTTGGTAAAATTAAATAAAGGTTGAGACTGAGTTTGAGCCGGTGACGATTCATTCAAAGGTTGCGGTTCATCCGCTTCAGGTAGAGGTGCTGCCTCCTGTTTTTCAGGTAATCCCCGAATGTGTTCTCAGCCTTTTTTGTATGCTCCTGGGTCTTCTCAGGAGCTTTTTTATCTCGTAAAATTAGTTATTTTTCTGCTTTTAAATCGTTATTCCAGTCGTACTTCTTGGCTGAAATAGATATATGTTAAATTCTACCCACGGCAATATACTATTATAAACCACTACGAACTACATATATCTTTTTCGCTGTTCAAACATTAAGAGTACAGTGGAACAATTTATTAATATAATACTACTATTTTAGAAGACATTATAGAAATGAGCTAATCCTTTAAATCACATCTTAATTGACTCATTTCGTCTTCTAAATTCGAGATCGAGGATTCAACATTATACAAACCTGCATTAAGGTTATCAGACACTTCCACTCTTAAATTATCTAGCGATTTTTCTAAGTCCTCAATTCTTGTGTTCAGTTGTTTAAATTTTGTCTCCAATTGTTCCTCAGAACACAAGATATTTATAGCTTCTTTTATATTATCAGCCCTATAGTCTTCCAAATAACTAATAATCCTAACTAATTGAGCACTATTTAAATATTTTTCAGGTAAAAAATCAACCTTGCTAAAATGTTGTTCATATTCAGCTAGATGTTCCTGTAGATTCGAACGAGTTTTATTCAGTTCCAGCAATTCTTCCTTAATTTGTTCATTTTCTTTTCGAAGAATTTCTGCTCGTTCTTCTGCAAAATCTTTATAATACTGTTCTTTTGCTAATTCCTCTTTTTTGGCATATTCCTCAATTTCTGTTAAATTTTCCTGTCTCTTATTTTTACTAAGTCTTTTAAGGTTAAATCGAGAAAGTTCTTTAGGAGCCTCTCCAATGCTTTCAACAATAAACTTGTTGAGATAGTAATCATCAAAAGAATCTAGTTTTTCCTGTCCCTTGTTTTCTAAAGATTCAATTTCCTTATTTACCTCTGCATATTTCAAAACCATAGAATCATAGTTTTCAATATCATATAGTAGCTCTTTTAATCGTCCGAGGAGTATGTTATTTGATTCAGAAATTTCCATATAATCTAACACCTCTTTAAACCGTCTTCTTGAAGAATGATTTTGATCTACTTTTTGATTTACTTTGAATATAAGTTTGCAAATCAATAATTTTATCATTGATTTGGTCCTTGTCATCTTCCTTTAAATGTTTGATAGTTGCTGACAAGTTTTTTAACAATGTTTCGTCAACTTTTTTAAGTAATTTTTTATCACTCATAAATTCTCTTATAGCTACTTTCAAATCTAATACAGTTGACGGATGTACATTGTTATCACACAATTCTAGGGTATAGAATGATAAGCAACTAATCAAGTTGTTTACTTTTCGATCTCTTTCATCTTGTTTTCTTTTTATAGTATGACCTACTACTACAGCAATCCCCGCTGTTGCTACAGCACCAGCAGCTATACCACTAACAATCAGCTTAACGTCATTATTTTTCAGTTCATCTTCGTCTACTACTACGAATTTACACCACTCAACTACCCCTGTATTTCCTGACCCAGGATTCCAAACAACATTCGCTTTTTCAATACGTGCTTTACCCTCATCTATTAGTTTTTGGGCTTTAGGCGATATTTCTAAATAACCGTAACTCATTATCAAACGTTACCTTTCGTTTTTTGCCATAAATATATCACACCAGTATTCGAAAAACAATTAGATTACGATAAAGAATTCCTAATAGGTGTGTTGTCAAGAGAAGATTATCAACAAGCTATCATAGACTATATTGAATACTACAACAATAAACTCATTAAGGTCAAAAAACAAAGGACTTAGCCCTGTACAATACAGAACTAAATCCTTTGCTTAAATTATTTGTCTAACTTTTGGGGGTCATTACAAAGCAGGCTGGTTTATTTTTATTGAGTATACTATCACTAATACAAAGATGATAGTGTCCAGACACGCCACTAGTTAGAACCCAAATATAAATTTACTTTTTATTTGGTCTGTTTATTTATAATGGAGTGAATACACTCATTTTTTAGAGTTCTCAACATCTCATCTGTTGTCTCAGAGATATTATAAACATCTTCTATACAAAGATAGAGACCTACTGGTTTCTTATACTGATTTCCATAGTTAAATAATTTCCTAAATATAATGGCTACGAGCTTAGTAATATAAGAATTTTCGTCACTTAATTTGTTAAGAAGCTTTAAAGTCAGGCTGGTTTGAACTTTATTATCTAGGAGGTTAAGTATGGCGTTGAGTGTATCAATGGATTTCTGAAATGCTAATACCTCTTTTTCCTCGTAAAATACTGGTAGCGGGATGTTACCTCCTAGATCAGTATTATGTCCTTTATAGTAAATTTCAAACTCGCTTAAGCAATGACTTGAAAATTTCAAACTAAAAAACCCGAAATTTTTCTCACCTAAGTCTACTAAAGTTTTCTCGACAAACTGATAATTTTCGTATTTCTGTGTGTTTAACTCATACTCCGTAACATAACCAGTTAAAAATGGGGCCCCAAACATCAATGCACAAATACTTCTATGTGTCGCATCTGAAAAGTAACAGTCAATTCCTAACTCTCTATTATAAAAATGGATAAACTTGGGAAGTCCAGCTCGTAAACCCTTCTCAGAATCGCTTTCATAAAAATTATATTGAAACTCCAATCCATTCTTTTTTAAAGAATCAATATTTTCCATTATACGGGTATATTTAACAATACGTTCTGAATCAGAGTTCAAAGGCGAATCGCTAGCGATTGAAGTAAAACAATCATATACACTTCTTCCCTCAATATCCCATCCAGAATCTAATCCCTTTAACTTAGATAATGGGATTTTTTGTATTCCTCTCTTACACTTCTTCTCAATAAAGTTATAATATAGATCTACTGCTTCAAATCGCTTTTCTTTCATCTTTTCGATATGCTTCTGACTAATTCCCCGACTAGTCAAAATGTGATTTAACTCTTGAATCGTAACCATATTCTACCTCCAACTATCAATCTTATTTTGAGTACTAGAGTTAAGCATCTAATACCTCTGAATGCTCTTTTTATCCTATATTGGCATATCTACACTTTTCTATACTACCAAGAAATAATATCAAAATCTTCACTTACAAGCACGCTGATCTTCTGTTTTACATTAAAAAAACGTTCTTAGAACGAACTGTACCCCAAAAAGTTAGATTATTTTCATCTAACTTTTTGGAATCAGTGTGTAATAAGAACATTTTAAGTGTATTTTTTTGAATACCTATTTAGTTGCAACTTTAACTACAAAAATAAATGCGATCACTGCTAAAAAGAAGAAAAACATAATTCCAACTTTCATCAAGATCTTTTCTATATTTTTCATAATTTAACACCTCCTTTCGGTTTATCAATTTTATTATGTCAGAAAAAATTATTTCTCATTGAAATTTTTTTGAGCAAGAAAGAAGAAAATTGTATTCTTACCTTCTTGCTGTATTGTATCCGTTAAAATTCATATTATTTCACCTCCTTTTTTTTATTTTCAATTTTATTATGTCAGAAAAAATTATTTTTCATTGAAATTTTTTGAACCATAAAATCAACATTTTTGTTCCGTTCGAAATACTAATAATTCAATAATATTTTTTTATGTATTACTAGTAACTGTTAAGAACTCAGAAAAGGAGTCCCACTTTGAGACTCCTTTTTTCAATATATACATAACTATGTTTATGTAAAAAATACCATTGTTATTACTAACTATGTCTTCCTTTTGATCTATTCTTTAGATGGTGCTCCACCTTTTTGTGTCTTAGGATCAATCACCATACCAACTTGTGGTTGAGTATCTCCTAAAATAATTGATGCTGGACTCAAGAAATCACCATACTGGAAGACTTTCGTTTTCCGACGTTCAAAGTGAATATGTGGTCCAGTAGCTGCACCCGTTTGTCCAACATATCCGATAAGTTGGCCTTTTTTGACCTTATCCCCTTTCTTAACAAGAGGAACATCACGCATATGTCCATAATAAATAATAGTGCCATCTGGCAGAGTGTGCATCACGTGGTTACCGTCAATATTCATCGCCTCTTCATTGACCTCTACTACTTCACCGTCTGTTACGGCATAAATTGGAGAGCCTTCTGGTGCTGCAAGGTCCATTCCTGTATGTCCTGAACCCGCATTTGGACCACCAGCATTAGCTGCTGCACCAAAAAGTTGGGTAATGGTATAAGGGACATCAAGTGGCTGGCCTGTATCTGTGCTAAGATTACTACTATCGCTATCACCACACGTATCTGCATCTACTTCTTCCTTGTCATCATCCTTATCCTTCTTGTCTTTTGACACTTTTGGACGATAGACATAGACTTTTCCGTAGTCCATAGTAATACGGTCTCGATATTGACCATAATTATTCTCAGAAATCCCGTCTGTCGATGGGGAACATTGGATAATATTTTCCTTATCCTCAACTAGCATGGTCTGTCCTTTATCTCCATAGCTACTACCTTTCGTACCCCAGATAATGACATCTCCTTTTTCACGGTTTTGAACATCATCTTTAGACGACCAGGCACCCTCATACACTAACTCATAACCATTGTCTTTCAACCAATCGTGTTCTGAATCGGTATCTACTGGAGAACCAGATTCTTTAGCACCGCCGTCAACAAGGGCATAGTATAGAGCAGATGAATGGTCATAGCTATCTGGCCCAGTACGAGCATCACGAGAATACTTGACCTTCCCTAGCTTATCCTTATACCACTTGATAGCTTTGTCAGTATCAATAGTCTTTTTATCCTTATCGCTGTCTTTTTTGCTAGCCTTGTTGCTAGAGTCACTTGATGAACTGCTATCATTATCATTGTCTTCGTTGTCGCTATCTTCTTCATCGTCGTCACCGTCATCATCATCTGAACTTTGACTACTTGACGAGGAGTTATTGGAAGAAGCACCACCAAACGCCTTTTGGAACTTGGCATCATCGTACTTATATTTACTTGCTTCGAAGACTTCCGCAAACTTCCTTGCATCAGCCTTCTTCTGCTCTGGTCTGACATAAGCCATGTTACCTCGTTCGTAGGCATTCCATGACATAGCAGTTTCATCGATATTGGTTTGTTTCGCAAACTCCTGGAATGACCAGTTATGGCCAGATTCGTCATAAGCTGGGTTCCAGTCACCTTTTGAGATGGCATCGATAACAAAGGCAACCATCTTATCAGCATCTTCCCAGTCAGGACTATTTAGAGGGGCATATTTTGTGTAGGGGTCAAACTGGAAGATTCCACCACCACCAAGTGTGTTAGATGTACCACCTGTCGTTGGCACAGCCCCCTTAGAAATGGAATCATTGATACCACCACCATAATGCCCCTGGGCACGTCCAATGATGTCATAGCTCCCTTCAGAGTTTGCCCAACCAACAGCACCTGCAGCAGATTCCCCAGACAATCCAGCATTCACAAAAGCCATAAAGACTTTGTGGGCATTTTCATAGGCTTTTGTCCCCTTCGTAAAGGGGTCAGAATCGCCTGCAGATGCTGAGTCTGTTTTAGTAGAAGTCGATTGAGGCTTAGAGCCATCATCGTCTTCTTCATCATCGTCTTCTTCATCACCATCTTTTTGGTAGGTTACACATTGGGCGTTAGTCTTGCCACCTTTCCCACCGGAAGTACTAATCGTCCCCATTAAACCAGTGATAATTGCAATTAAGATAACCGCAAAAGTCAAAATAGTTCCTATAATAATGGTTGTCTTCACTCCAAAAATCGTTAGAAGAACACGAGCAGCTTTATCACCTATTCGTTTCAAATATCTCAGTCACCCCCTTAATGAAGTAGTGCGGTTAGCCAATACCAACCAAATACAAGTAATAGTCCTAGGGCAAGAAAGATACTTTGTTTAATGAATTTTCGATTTCGTTTTTGTTGTTGCTTTCGCATCCAAAATGAATCTTCATCTGAGTAATAGTCTTTGTGACGTTCCACTTGCAAGTTATAATAGTCTGTCACATCCTCCTTGACACTGGATAACCTTTCTTTCCCACGCGCAATGAGACCTTGTTTTTTCTCTTGTTCACGTGAGATACTATCCTCACCAAAACCGTCATAGTAGGTATCGTAAAATGCTGAATAATCTACTTGCTCTTCAAGGCTTTCCGGATAGACTTGGTCTTGATGCTCATCAAGAGGTTCTAGTTCTAGTTCACGTTGAATATACTGACCATCTCGTTTAAAACGATAAGATACCATATATTAAAACCTCCTTAAGCCAATAATTGGCATTTTTTGTGGAGCAATATAGAGTTTATCTGTTACTGTTACCTTAGAAAAAGGTACACCTTTGATTTTAAAAGTACGGTGTAACTCCTTAACAACGAGACCAGCTTTATAATCTTTTTCCGTCACTTCTTCCTTAAAGAGTTCTTCATAAGCCGATACCTGAATCAAGTCTAGGAGACGATAAGCAGATTGATAAGCATAATAGTTACTTCGATTGGCCAATCTCTTTTCAAAAAGAGGTGAATATTCCTTTGAGAAGAATGATACGATCTTAACAGCTCGTTTTCTATGGTTATATTCTAGTTTAGCCATAACCCATGCAAGCCCCCAAGTCACTAGCGTGATAAAGCCCCAGGTGTTCATCAAACAAATAGGAAGAAGACTAAACATAAGAATATGCTTTGCTTTCTTGATACGTTCACGTCTCTTACCAGTAAGTAGCTGATAAATAGCTACAATCAAGGCACAGAACACATATGGTGTATAGGCAATAGCCATAAAATGAACACCATAGACGAATAAAAGTGTCTGATAGAGCATGAGATAGCTATAGAAACCAACCAAACCAAGAACTAAACTAATAATGAAGGAAACTATCCTAAAGAAACGTAGTGTCTTAATGTCATAAGCTATATTGTTAACCCATAGTGACATTTGCATTAGTGTGGTCATTGATTAAATTTCCTCCTCTGGTGCTTCTTCTGTTTCAAATATTCTGGACTCAAATCGAGCAGGTTCTTGGTAGATAATCATAGCTGAGTACTCATCCACTTGCTGACTTCCAAATAAGCCACATAAACTACTTAAAAGATGTGTTTTTCGCATCTGATAAGTAATATCAACAACACGACAGGTCTTTTTGTAAGCCAAGATTTCTAAGTAATCATTTACAATTCTTTCCAAATCATGCGGATTATCCTTTGTCAGAATTTTAGTTTGTAGTTGGAATACCTCATCAGAATATGGTTGCTGTAGGTTCATTGTATTTCCCCCTTTCACCATGCCTATGGTAAGAATGCATAGCGAACATGTTCATCATATGGATACTTGCCATAAGACCTATTATCCGCTAGTTGATGGTTGAAGACTAAGTTCTTGACAGAAGCAATATTTAGGAAGAAATCACCATCTCTTAAATATTTAAGTGACGAAAGTTCACTCTCGGTCATTTCCCCTTGTAGAGCATCTGCTAGACGAGGGATAGTCAAATCACCTAATTGAGAAAAGACACGATACGTCATCATAGAGAAAATCGCGCGTGTCGCTAAAACGTAGTCCACTGCATCCGTAGAGTTTGCATTCAAGAGAATGTTATCTAATGAACTCATTTCCATAATAAATGCGGAATAGTTACTACTTACATTCTCAATCAAATCCTTTAGAAAGTTAAGAGACTCTGAATAACGATAATTGAAGAGCTTATGTGCTCCGTTAATGGTAATAATGCTATGAGGTCGTTGACTCTTAGCTCCCCCAATTATCCCTCTACGGAAATACTCAGATACCCTTCTTCCATTTGCTACAGCGTATGATGAAATGATAGATAACACTTGGTAAAGCTGAATATTAAGAAGTTCAGTATCTTGAATCCCAGAGAGGTCAAAGGTCACAACTTGTTCATTTGAGAAATCTTCAAACTGTGAGGTCGCATTTAAGAAGCGATAATCCCCCAATAGACCAGAGAAAGCATTAAAGAGACGGTCATAACTTGCAGCATCAATTTCATTCCCCTCTGCGATTTTGTCCTCTTTAAGCTTGTTTAAGCGTTCTACCCAATGAGATAGAGTCGGATAATCTTCTGGAATAACATTCGTAATCGTTAAGTCTTCTTGGTCCATGACTTCTGCATTACGGTTCCACAGACTACGGTCTTCATAAAAGTCGTTTAAAGCAGATGACAAATTATTGAGGTCAGAATTCTTTAACCCTGGATCAAGAATTTGAGCTAAAGCACGTAGTTTATTACGGTGGGCATAGAAAGATTGGACCTGGTCCGTTGTTTCTCCATCTGCAGAGGAAGCCGTCGCAATAATTTGCATGAGGTTAATATGATTTCGATTATTAGTACCAGACATCTTAACATATCGACCACCTTGCATTTCCGTAAGTTCTTTTAAGTTACCAGTAAGGTCAATGTTAAAAATGGTATGGCCTTTAGCAAAATAGGTATCAATCAAATTACCTAACAGTTTCATTTTCCCGTTTCCTGCTCCGGCAATCAGCATTGATGGAATTTTACGTTCCCTATCTTCATGCAAAAGGTCAAAGTTCACCACACCACCAGTACGTGTTTCTCCCAAGTAAACACCATAGGTATCCATTAAGTTCGTATGATTAAAAGGATAGCCAGCACCTAAATCCCAGACGGATGCGGCTTGCCCTTTTCGACGTAGTGGGGTGTCTTCCAAACGAGAAGCGGGGATAAAGGCTGTATGATATTCGACGTCTTGCATGCCATCTGAAGAAGAGATAGAATACTGATTCAACT